>OFLZ01000028.1_pt1 | contig 131349 bp, 129 predicted proteins | sample 1541321 | NCBI WGS metagenome assembly OFLZ01 (sample SAMN04209223, study PRJEB22552) | human gut metagenome | biome: gut; material: feces | host: Homo sapiens | place: USA: Oklahoma | reverse complement strand
AAAAAGCTCCTGCCGTGGCGTAAGCTGTTCGGACACTGTCCTCACCACCTCATTTTAAATTTTTATCGTCAAAAATAGCGAACTGCCCGGGGAAAGGCAGTCCGCTGGTATTGTTTTGGTTTCCCCGGTATTGCCGCCCCGGGGAAGGCGGGAAAGAAAGGAGAAACGCATGAAAAAGCATAGTTTGATTATGCTTTGTGAAATTCTCCACAGTACCATTTTACACCCCTTTTCCGAGAAAAAGGTATCATCTTTTCTTAAATTTCTCGTAATTCTTCCGCTAAGTAAATTAAAAATCGTTTTCTGTATCGCTTCATTGTGATGATTGAAAAAGGAAGATCAATAAATTGCATCTGCTTATGCTTGAAAAGATTTTGCTTAATAAACTCACGCTCATCGTCGCAGTCGCAGCGCATCCACGCCTGTTCCACCGCCCGAATTTTCCGGTCGTTCTCCCGCTGCCTCTGGAGGATCTTCTCGACCTTCCGCCCGGTGGGGTCCCCCGTACTGCTGCCCCTCGGCTGCCCGTCCGGCGCATGCGTCTCGTGGATGACCTCCTCTTCGATCTCTCGCTGCCGTTGCAGCATGCGGTAATACCCCTTCGCTGTGGCGACGCACCGGGAGTAGACATCCGGGTCAAGCTTTATGTTCTCGGCGTCTTTGACGGTCAAACCCATCCCTCCTCACACAACGTTTAAACGGACACAGCCCGCCATCCAGCAGCCAAACACACCGCTCATCGGGGCACTGCGACTTCGCTGGCGGCGGTATGAGATTGCATAACCGATGGACGGCGGCGAGCTTGCCGGGGTCAATTTTAGACATGGCGGTCACTCCTTCGCTTCTTCGCGCCTGACAAGCTGATATGTCGCAAACGATCCATCTGCCATCTCAATCTTTAAGATTTCCGGGCATGTTGCCCCTTTTCGATACATGGCTTCAATTGTGCCATCTTCTTTGACCGTCAAATGTGACGCTTCGCATTCTTTGATTTTTTCTTCGTTTTGCGATGTTCGCCCGCATTTCTCGCATGTGTAATATTTTCTTTCAATGATGTTCATTGCTGCTCTCCTTTCACTTTTGCAAATCCCAGATTTTGACCACAATCATCGGCTTGTCCGCGTAAAACTTCGCGAACGCAGCTTCCACAATCTGCGCGTCGTCGTAATACGCGATCTTATTCAACGCGTCGCAGACCACCTTCGCCACATTGTCGTAGTCCGGTTTCTTGGTCGGGCGGATTACCCCCTCGCGCATTAGAGCCGCTCGTTTCTTGCTGGTGGACTTCGGGATACTGTAGAACGCCGTGATCTCCATGCCGATCTCAACACCTTGCGGGATCATGCCCGCGCCGGAGGCCATAAAACATGCCTTGATATGCGCCTCATAGTTTTCTGTCTTCGCCGGCGTGTAGGTTTTCACGAAGCTGCCCTGCCTGCTGAATTTCGGTCGGCCTTTGCCCTGTGGCTCCCCAGGGATTACAAACTCAATCATCATGTCGGATCCTCCTGTATGACGGCGCCGTCATTACAAACCGGTGGCAGCAGCCCTCCAGACGGTCCACCGTCCGGCTGTCAACCGCCCCCCGCAAAGCCGCCTCGTCCCGCAGATTGGTTGTGACCACCATCGGGCGATAGTAGTTGACGCGGTAATCCACCAGGGATTGCAGGACGCTGCGCGTCCAAGGCGTCGGTGCATCGGCCCCCAGATCATCAAGGATTAGCAGGTCAGCCTGCCGGCATGGGGTAATAATATCAGTCTCACTGTTTCCTCCGTCGAAGGATCCGCGCAGTTCGTAATACAGGTCCGTCACTCGCTTAAACACGACGCGGCGCCCATCCTCCAGCAGCGCGTTCCCAATCGCCGCGGCAAGATGTGTTTTCCCACAGCCGGTCGGCCCGGCAAAGAGCAGGCCCTCCCCGCGAGAGGACATCTCCGCGAATACCTCTATGTACCGCCTGGCAGCCTGCAAGGCCTTGCCCGTGCCTTCCCGTTCTTCGAAGGATGCAAGCGTGCACTCTCGCTGCCGGGGCGGGATCCCACTTTCTCGCTTGTTCCGCTCGATCATCAGCCAGCGGTCACGCTCGGCCTCCTGGCGCTCCTCTTCCTCGCGGGCCTTCCGCTGGCATTCGCATTCCCGGTTGATCCAGCCGCCAAACATTTTCCGGCCCATGACGGGCGCCCCACAATAGGGACATATCCCGGTCTGTTCAAGGGGCGGCAGCTCGTATTCATCTTTTTTCTGTCGGATTTCCATATCTTCCGAAGACCGCATCCAGATCACCTTCCTCCTGATACAGCGCCGGGTCGGAGTAGTCCGGAGGCGCTGCTTTCTTTCTGCCTGCGCGTTGATTTTGCTTTTTCACCTGGTCAATGCAGGTGATTCCCTGTGCCTTCCAACGCTCCAGGATTGAGAGCACATAGGCTGCGCTGTTTGCATTGCGCTCCTTTGCAAGCCGGATCGCCGCTTTGGACAGGTCGGGATCATGCTCCCCGGCGATCCGGACGATAATGTCCCGGTCCTTCCCGCCGATAAGCCGCCCGAAGGTTTCCTCGAAGTAAGCAGAGACCTGTTTCAGATTCCCGATTCCCTCGCGCGCGCACATATATCTCTCTTCTTTTCTTTCCTTTTCTTTACTTTCCTGATTCCCAGTACTTTTAAAGGGGTTATCCGTACTTTTAACCGGGTTTTCCTTGCGGGAAACGTTTTCAAAGGTCAGCTTTCCAAGAACACTGGCTGGTACGTCTTTTTTGTTGCCCGTATCCAGCAGCCAGTATTCTTTGAAAATGCGTATGTCAGGGCGGCTGTTCCCCACGATCCGGAGGAATCGCCGCTGGATACCCGGCGAAGTCAATACGCTGAACATCTGATACACCCCCTGGTCGAACAGGGAACGCCGCAAACACCCTTGTAATACCTCGTCTACAAGTTTGGGGGAACAACCATCACCGACACCCTCAGACATCAGGAGACAATCGTCTTCATCCCACGATTTAAAGTATCCATTGGTTGCATACACGGAATTGAGCAGTTCCAGCGCGATATATGCGCCTTTGATCCCAAATTCCGCCTTGATGAGCTTCATCTTTTTATCCCGCAGGAAGTCCACATCAAAAGGCCAGTAGTCAACCCCATCCTTCAGGGGGCGGGCCACAAGCATCACCGCCTTTCCCGCATACCGCGGTTACAATCCCGGTCAGTTCCTGAATCTCCCGTTTAAAGCGCTCCGGGTCAGAATTTCCGCCGCTCAGATGGAGCAGATAGATCTTCCGGCATTCGCCCAGATCATTCGCCGCCAGGAATGCTTTTACATTATCCAGCGAAAAATGGCTGCGCAGGAGCCGGTTCTTCAGCAGCCTCGGAATCCGCCCGGCCTTTATGTTCTCTTCCAGCAGGTCCCGGCTGTAGTTGCACTCCACCATGATGATGTTCAGGCCCCGGAATGTGTTCGGGATGTAGTAGGTATCCGTTGCAAACAGGAGCTTCTCTTGCGCTGCCAGGGAGTAAAGCAAGAACCCGACGGGTTCTGCCGCGTCATGCTCCGCTTCAAAAGGCAAGACAAGCCAGGAGCCGATGCGGAGCTGCCTGCCTTTTTTGATCTCGTGCCGCCGGTGGGCTGGGACGGTGCCGGAAATACCGGCAAACGTCCCCACAGTCGCATACAGGTCAATCCCGCGCCCCGCAAGCCCAACAGCGCCACACGCATGGTCACCGTGCTCATGGGTGATGAGGCAACCCGCAACACGGGGGAGCAGCGGCAGGAACCCCGAAAGGATCTTTTTTGCGGGGATCCCCGCCTCCAGCAGCAGGACGCTTTCACCGTCGTCAACGGCGTAGGCGTTTCCGGAACTGTCGGAGGCAAGGCATTTCACATCGATTCTATCCATCGTCAAAACGGCCGCTTCTTCGGCTGCGGCTTCTCCTCTTCCGCAGATGGAAGGTCTTCTGAATTAAGGACTTCTCCGGTGTCTGGGTTGATGTCCACCACACCGCCGCGGTTGGCCTTCTGCTCGATCTCTTGCTGCGGGGTGGCGCCGGTATCATCCGTTACGACGGCAGTTTGCATGTCAGGCGTCATCACGCCATAGGTTCCGATCAGCTTGCGCAGCACGGTCTTCTGCGCCATCTTGTCAAACTCTGTCTTCCACGGGCTGTAGTTGCTGTTGTAACTGGGGCTGTACTTTTCGGCATAGGCCTCTATCTCCGGCTTGGTCATGTACAGCAACTTCTCAAAACCATTGAGCAGTTTGAAATACGCGAAGTACCCAACCACTTCATCGCCGCTTCGTTCTCCGGAAATGTCGATCATGCCGGAAAGTTTGTCAACGCCTATGATTTCGCCCTTATAGACACTTCCTGCGTTGATCGTGCGGTACTGACCGGAGCGCTGCGCAAGCTGGATCAGGCCCCTGTAGCCGATAATAAAGGTCGGCTTGTTTTTGTATGGCACGACGTAGGCAAAGCCCAGGGATTTCACGATCGGCAGATGCAGGGATGCGGCCTTCAGGCATTCCATAGCGACTGCCTGCGGATCGCAGCTCTGGAGCTGAGGATCCCCGGAATACAGATCGATCATACTGGACATGAAGGCTCCAGCGTTCTCCTTCAAGCTGTTCTGCACCTGCGCGCGAATCGATTTCGTATTCAGGATGCTTTTAAAGGCATCCACTCTGGCAAGCGCTGTTTCGCTCATGTTTTATCGTCTCCTTTTTCACTGTCCCCCGAATCGGGAGAGTAATATTGACTGTATGTTTTGATCACCTCCGGTCGGGTGCAATGGTGTACTGCTACAGCCTTGCAGATATCTGCATCATCGGAGCTGCCGTTGCAACGGACACGTTCTGGATCAAAATCACAAAGATCAGGTTCGCCTACGCCAATTACGAAGAAGGGGCAGTCCCGATTGTTACAGAAGGAGGGCCAATAATCTTCCGGATCTTCTTCACTCTCGATCTCAACATGCTCGACAAGGCCGGTCTGGCCGTCCACCGTGGTGGTCATCCGCGCCGTATCCTCTTCTACGTCGTCAAAGGTCAGCTGCTTCTCGCGGTCGCGCGGGATGATCGGGTTACCGCCGGCGTCAAGCGCGATCGGGATATCGTCGTAGATCTCGTCTTTATCCTTGTAGTTGATAGGGTCAAACTTGAAGCCAGTCTCATATTTGATCTTGAGCATGCCGCCCTGGCGGATGAAGGTGATCTTTGCATTCAGGTCGAATTTGCGCTGGTCGGTTTCAAACATCAGGCGCAGCGCCTGAGTAAGCTTCTGGTCGCAGGCATCCAGGACGACTTCGAGCGCATCGTCCCTCAGACTGACCGGTTCACCCTCGGGGACGGATGCCGTGTCTCCGGCAGGATCTTCCGGAGTATCTCCGGAGAGATCTAACTCCGGTTGTTCTTCCGGATCGAGCTCGCCGGCTGATCCCTGCACTTCTTCATCGGTTGGAGAATCTTCCGTTTCCGGATATCCTTCCAGGGCTTCCGGCCCATCGTCCTCCAAATTTTGATAATCAAACACAGTCAGGTTATGCGCGATCGCATACTCATCGAGATCCTCCTGTGCCTCCTGCGGGGTTTCACGCGGCGGCAGGTTCGGGCTGATCACTCGATGCATGCCTGGGGCATCCGGGGAGCTTTTCTTAAACGTCATATACTGGCTGCCCCAGAGCCCCTTGCCGACATAAAATATGTATCCGTCCAAGTTCGTATAGCGGGGATATTGCGTTTCGATGCTGTTCATTTCAATCTTCCTCCACTCTCAATGTTTTGTCCGTTGCCGATACCGCCAGGAGGATGACCTGTGCGTCCACCGGCAGCAGTTCCGTCACGCTCTCTGCGTTATCCACCCATACCGGCAGCTGTACGCCAGAGGCCTTCGACAGCGCCGAGATGATATCTAGGCCGGCGTTTAGCTTTGCCGCGCTGTTAAGGTTTGTCCCGTAGGACACGCCGTTTACGGTTGCCTCGCAGCAGTTTTTGATTCCGCCGTTCTTCTGCACGTCAAAGAGCTTCCATCTAACCAACCGGAAGGCTGCGTTCACTTGCTCCTCGATATCCTGCGCCTTGATCTGCACAAACTGTTCCGCCAGCAGAAGGCCTTTATCATAGGCGGCGAGCTGCAAGGAGAGGGCCTTTTCCTCCGCCTTCAGCTCTTCAATGCGTTTCTCCTGCCGGTCGATGGTGTCCTTTGCGGCCATGCGCTGCCGGGCGGCCTCAATCTGCGCGTCCAATTCACCAATTTCCGCAATGATATGGGCGGCGGTTTCATCCGCACGGTTTTGTAGGGCTTCCAGCCTTTCCTTTGCGCCGGACATTCCCTGTGCGAGAGCGGCGTATTCAGACGTTTTTTCAAAGGGTTCGGGTTCTGCAATGCGGGAGAGCATCTCCTTCAGGGCTGTCTCTGCTTCTGTCTTGCTCTTCTGGTAGGTTTCCACCTGCGCATCCAGCTCAGCCAGTTGTTCTTTGCAGTCAGCAATCTGTTGCTGCTGACTGGCCGCGGACTGTTCGATATCTTCCAACTCAGCCGCCTTCCGGGTGTTGAATTTCCGGTGGGAGGCTTCGAGGTTTGCTTCCGGGATCGGCTGCCCGCAGGTGGGACAGATCGCATCACCAGACCATTGCCGAGACTCCGCCTCATCCCAGGCTTTGCGCAGATCATCCAGCGACTTTTCCGTCTGCCGGAGGCGCCCTTGCAGGTTGCGTTTTTGTGATTCCGACTCCCGGAGTTTTTCCGCAAGGCCGTCGATCAAACCGCGCTGGTCCCTGATCCGTGCATTGTCCGGCTCACTGCGTTCCGCCGCCTGCCTGGCATACTGGGCCTTGGCTGCGGAAAGCTCCGCTTCAATGTCCGATATGGCTTTCCGCGCCATAGAGAGCGCCTGCCCGCTGCGAACTTCGTCCAGCTTGTTTTGCAGAGCGGTGCGCTGTTTGCTACGTTCAGTGTATTCCGCAAGGTTCTCACGGGCCGGCGTAAGGACAGGCTTCGCTTTCTCCGCTTCATCGATGCGCCCGGGGATCTCCTTCAGCCGATCATTAACTTTCCGGCGCTGCTCCCGGGTGACGGCCGCGTAATCCTCCACAGATTTATTTCCAATGCAGTGCAGCAGCTCCCGCAGCTCCTCATGGTTGTTGATGACGTCTCTATCATCCAGTTCCCCGCCAAATGAGCTAAGTAGGATTTCCCGCCGGGCGTCCGGGCTGAGCTTGCCGGCCAATGCATCCGGATCTGTCAGCACGGCGAACAGGATGCCGCCGAAGTGCTCTGCAACGAATGCGTCATACTCCTTTTTGGGCTTTGGCACGCCGTCGATTGCGTATTCTGTGGTGTTGCCCTTAAGCCTGCGTTCCGCGTCGCCCCTGCGGCGCTCGAACACGTCCTTGTATGTACGCCGGAGATTAAAAGACGGGCCGTCATCTTGCTGGAAGCTGCCCTCTACAGAATAGTCTAGGCCTTCCGCGCCCATGGGCTTAACGGAAAACGTATTATCCGACTGCCCGGCGCTGTCCTTGCCGGTAAGCAGCCAAAAGTATGCGTCCGCAATGGTGGTTTTTCCGGTACCGTTGTCGCCAAATACTGTAGCGCAGCGGCCGCCCGGGGAGAAGGTGAACTGACGGACGCCCTTAAAGTTTTCAAGCCGGAGTTCTAACAGTTTCATGATAATCCTGTACCGTCCTTTCCGTGATGGAGTAGTCCCGCAGCTTCTCCGCGGTGATCATTTGGAGGTATTCCTCCGCGCAGGCCGGGGTGATCTGGCCGCGTGAAACAAGGCCGTCCACTTTCTGTTGAGCCTCGTCTATGGCCCTCATGGCCTTTTCCTCTGTCATTTCTTCACTTCCATTCTTGACTTCCGGCGCCCCCAATGCTACACTGTAGCTGTAAGGACCGCCTTATTTGACTGGGTTTTCTTACGTGCCGCTTTCTGACATGGCCGTGTCGGGAGCGGTGTTTTTATATTTTGTCATCGTAAGCCTTTGCGTCCACCAAGCAGACATAATATTTCTTGCCGTCTTGCACCACCGGATGATTTCCAAGGCGTTCTATGTATTTGCGACTGATAAGGTTGTTCTTTGGCTGGCTTTCGGCCTGTTTGGCAGCAACTTTTTGGGGCGGCGTTACAAATCCGCATTTCGCCCGGGTAATGCCAAGGCGGCTCCGGTTTGCATAGACCTCGCTCAACGCGATCCCTAGGATATGGGCAATTTCTGCATTCGGGGTATCCACTCTGCAGAGTTCACGTAATTTTTGTTCCTGTTCAGTTGTTAATTTCATTTCAATCGTCCTTTCATAATTCCGCTTCTTCGGCCAGGCAAAGCCAGGCATCTTGATAGCCTTGCATTTCTGCGAGTAATTTTAACCATATTGATATAGCTCCCAGAGGTGCCGCGTATTTGCTGTTACGCTGGTTTTGCATTAGATCGTCCGCTATTTCATCCAAAAATACTGTTGTGATACAGTTCTCGGCCGTCTCATCACGATTCTCCATTTGATAGGTAATGCATAGGCGTTTCACTGATTCATCCTCCTTCCTCTATCAATTCGATTTCACTGATTGCCACTTCAAATTCCGCCTTCGGATCAATATCAAGTTTCGTGTGCCGCAGCACGTGGATTCTGATGTCCCCATCCGGGTTGAAATCAGTTACAACGGCCTCCAGCAGCTCGCCGGGCTGCGTGTAGTATCCCTGGCTGCCTACGGCGCCACGGACGTGGTCACCTATCTTAATCTCTCTTTTCGCCGTCTCCACCTCCTTCGTGCTTTATCCTCCCACGCAACCAGCCGCTCCTCCCGCCAGCAGGCTGCGGCACACAGGGCGACGGCAGCGAGGCCGAGGAGGGCTTCAATCCAGATTGGCATCTGCGTCTGCCTCCTCAAGCACGGTAATCGAGTACACATCTGTGCAGTGTTTACTCATACCGCCTCTGCGCATATTTACAAGGAGATCCATCACTTCATCTCGATGGAGAGTGATGCAGAAGGGCGCACGGCGTGCAAAGGTGCATAGGCACTCATATGCATCTGCGATTGTGTCACAGGTGTAGGATAGCGGGTAGTCGCCGTTGGCGATTGTTACTTTATATTGTTTCATGGGTGGTTCCTTTCTTTCGCTCTTCGAGCCATTTTTCGTAGGCCTCCTGCACACCTGGGCGGGCGAAATATCGTTCCACCGCGCGCAGCGTTTGGCGAGCCAAGTATTCGGCCTCAGTTTGGGGCATTTCGGATATGTTGATTTTGGGGTTCACGCTGCGCCTCCTTTCTATGACACTTTCTGCTTATTCTCCGGCGATTCCCGCGCGAGCATGATGCCTTGCATGAGGCCCTCGACAAACCGCTTGTCTGCTTCACGCAGCGAGAGGTAGGCGGGGAGGATTTCATTTATGAGTTTTTCGGATACCATTGCTTTCACCTCGATTCTTGTAAAATTATGGTTTAATTTGTTTCCCTTCTGTGGTAGAATTTTGTCGAGAAGGGAGGTGACAGAATTGTCCTCGTTTAAAATAACCGGTCTTGACAAACTGGAAAAGCAACTCAAACAAATGGAGAAAGGTGCGAAGGAGTTAAGCAGAACAAAGAATGTGGCTTTTGGCGAATTATTTCCCACTTCGTTTATGCGGAGGTATACATCTTTTTCCTCTATGGATGAATTGCTTGAAGCTGGTGGCTTCCATGTTGAATCTCAGGAAGATTTTGAAGCTATACCAGACGAACCGTTTGACGAGCACATAGCGGCAACCACAAAGTTTAGCACTTGGGAAGATATGCTTGGCGAAGCAACTTCTCAATACGCCGCTAAAAAACTAGGGTTCTAAATCCTTTGCGCTTGAAAGCGAATCGATGATTTGTGCGGCTTCCGACAAAAGCCCTACAAGCCGGTTCGCTTTCTCTATTGCCTCATCTAGCGAAGTGCTGTCTAAACTGACTAATATTTCTTTCTCCAAATTCTTTTCACCTCACTTTCTTGTTCCTACTGTGTCTACAAGCACATTTTATCATCTAAAATTGTGCTTGTCAATACAATATTGAAATATTTTGTGTTGACAGATACAATTCATGATGCTAAACTGTATTCAAAAGCGCTGAGAGGATGACATGATGGATATATCAAACCGAATTATGCAATTAAGAGGCGCATTAAAAATCAGTCAGGAAGCTTTTGGGGAAAGGATTGGAGTGACGCGCTCATCAGTTTGTAACTATGAAAACGGAACTCGCAACCTTACTGAACGTGTAATCAAAGATATCTGCCGTGAATACAACGTCAACTATTCCTGGCTCAAAGAGGGCATAGGGGACATGTTCACTTATGGAGACGTTCATTCGCTGGATACACTGGCGGAAGATCAAGGAGCTTCAAACAAGGATATTGAATTCATCAAGAAGTATCTGAGGCTGAGCGCTGATGCAAGGAAAATCGTGCGTTCCATTTTGAAGGAGGTGCTGTAAAAATGATCTCTGATCGTGTCAGGCAGATTAGGGAAGCGCAAAATGCCGAAGGCAAAAAAATGACCCAAGAAGCTTTTGGAGAGCAACTTGGGGTCAGTCGAAGCGTAATTGCCAATCTAGAATATGGAAGAGTAGAACCAACCGAAGCAATTATCAAGCTCATTTGCGCAACCTTTAACGTCAATTACTCTTGGCTCAAAGGGGGCATAGGCGAGATGTTCATCTCCACCGATGATTCCGTCGCAAACCGGATCGACGACCTTCTTGCCGGGGAAAATGAAACGGCGAAGGCCCTTTTCAGAGCCTTCGCCTCGCTGGATGATTCGGATTGGTTGACGGTGCAGAAAGTGATTGATGAACTGAAGAAAAACTAACCTATGTAGAGATGCTGCACAAGCCGCAGGATTCGTTCGAGCTTCGGTTTTGATCTGATCTTATGTACCAGATCAATAATAAGCTTCTGCATTTTCGATATTTCATCCATCCTTAAAATTCCCCCATTTTTGATATGTTGTAATTTGCGGGAGGATACAGTATAATCAAAGCGCAGTATTTCATACTGTATCCTTGGCGGGAGGGCGGTGTGTGCTTGGTCGGCAGCCGCCCTTTTGCTTGACCGATAATCGAACATTTGTTCTTGTCTATAGTATCACTCCTCTCTCTGTGCTGTCAAGGCTCACTTATTGGTAATCCATTCATACGTTATCAGTTCCTCCGGGCGAACATCCAACGCAGCCGCCAATTTGCAAATTGTGGATATTCTCAAATTCGGGCTGTCACGCTTTTCGATTCGCTCGATCCATTCACGGGTAATGCCGGACCGGGACGCTAGTTCCCTGATCGTATACCCTTTGGCAAGCCTGATTTCCTTCAAGTGGGATATTGCAATATACACGCCATAACACCTCATGGCTATTATTGCAAGAGATCATCAGATCATGTGAAAACTGTGAAACATCACCACTTGAAAAGTATTCTAGCACACTTTATTTGAGTTGTGGGAGAAGTATAGTTCTCTTTTACGAAAAAAGGTGCAAGAAGTGAAGGTCGAATTTTTGTACAAAAAGTAAAAATAATTGGCATTTAGCACAAAACAAACGTTCAAGTGCAACATTTGACGATTTTTTTCGTTATATAGAATGAGGAGCAAAGTTTTTAAATATGCTACTACAGAATAATTATTTATCACAATATTTCCACTTATTTACCGCCGAAATATTTGTGCTTGTCGCACTATTTGCGGTAGTTTGAATTGAAATGGAAGTCCAAAAAAGCAAAAGAACTTACGTTTTGTGAAACTTTTTTCTAAAAAACGGTTGACAAAACCACGTTGAGTGCATACTATTAGGGTACAACAATGTTGTATGCTGTTAAACAAGCTCTTGGCGTGTAGACCTCCCACCATACGGGAAGTGTTGAAACCAGGGGCTTTATTTTTTGAGGAAGGACGTTTAATATGCCCACTACAGCAATTTTGGTTGACGGTGGATTCTATCGCAAAAGAGCCAATTTGTTGTTTGGCCCTAAACCTCCAGAAGAACGTGCAAAGGAACTCATCACATATTGCCATAGGCATTTGGAGCGTGAAGACGAAAAAAGAACTTTATATCGTATATTTTATTACGATTGCGCGCCGTCCGAGAAAACGGTCATGCATCCACTAACTCAAAAAAGCATAAATCTAAAAAAGACGGAATTATATAAATGGAACGTTGACTTCCTAGACGCACTCCGCTGTCAACGTAAAGTAGCTGTACGCATGGGAGAACTGCTGGAGAGTAATATCGGATACGTTCTAAAAGGAGAGGCCACTAAAAAGCTCTGTCGGAGAGAGATCACTATAGATGAACTGACTGAAGAAGATTTTTTGCTGGATATTCAGCAAAAAGGTGTAGATATGAAAATTGGGCTGGACATATCTTCTCTTGCGTATAAAAAGCTGGTGAATCAAATTATTCTGATTGCGGGTGATAGTGATTTCGTTCCTGCGGCCAAACACGCAAGGCGGGAGGGGATTGATTTTATACTCGATCCCATGTGGCACACTATAAAGCCGAGTTTATACGAACATATTGACGGATTATTATCTTGTGTTAATAAGCCGCCCTACAATAAAAAGGACAAGCTTTACAAGGGCGTCAAAGTTGATATTCCTCTTTAAGGGGGGGGCAAAGGAAACGTGAAAGCAGTCATCTACGCCCGGTATTCGCCGGGCCCCAACCAGACAGACAAAAGCATCGAAGGGCAGATCCGCGAGTGCACCCAGTTTGCCCAGCAAAACGATATCGCAATTGTAGGCAAGTATGCCGACCACAAAAAGACCGGCCGCAACGATAACCGCGCTGACTTTCAGCGTATGTTGAAGGATAGTGCAAGGGGACTGTTTGACGCTGTTATCGTGTGGAAGATTGACCGCTTCGGCCGAAACCGCGAAGAGATCGCCATCAACAAGGTGAAGCTGCGCAAGAACGGCGTGCGTGTGATGTATGCGAAAGAGCATATTCCGGACGGCCCGGAAGGGATTATCTTGGAAAGCACCTTGGAAGGCTTGGCTGAGTATTACTCCGCGAATCTCTCCCAAAACATTATGCGCGGGATGCGAGAAGTTGCGATGAAGGGCCAATCTACCGGGGGCGGGGGACGTTCGCTCGGCTACTATGTGGATCAGAATAAGCGGTTTCAAATAGACGAGCACGGCGCACAGATCGTCCGACAGATTTTTGAGGCATACAGCAGCGGGAAGCAGGCCTCCGAGATCATCAAGGAGTTAAATGATAAGGGCTTGAAAACGGCCAATGGGAAGCCTTTTAATCATAACTCGATCACACGGATCCTTGCCAATCGACGGTATATCGGCGAATACCGCTGGCATGATATTTTAATCCCGGACGGCATGCCACGTATCGTAGACGACGAGACTTTTGAGAAGGTGCAAAAACGATTGGAAAAGAATAGAAAAGCGCCCGCCCGGAAGATCCAGGCCGGCAGCGAAGAGGAGTATTTGCTCACGACGAAGCTGTTTTGCGGGCACTGCGGCGCAACGATGATCGGGGACAGCGGCACCGGCAAGAGCGGCCAGAAGTACAGTTATTATACCTGCTCAACCCGCAAGCGCCGTAAGGACGGGCGGAAATGCGATAAAAAGAGCGTCCGAAAGGATGAATTAGAACGTTATATTGTGGAGCAGACTGTCACCCGCGTCTTGGTCGATGATGTGATTGAGTATATTGCGGACAAGGTTGTCGAGTTGCAACGCAAGGAGCTCGCCGATACATCAATGTTGGATTATTACAAATCACAGCTACGGGACGTTGAGAAAGGCCTTAAGAATATAATGACAGCCATTGAGCAGGGGGTTATTACGCCGACAACAAAGGACAGGCTGCTGGAACTGGAGGCAGAGAAGGCTGATCTGGAGGAAAACATTCAAAAAGAGGAAATCGTCCATCCAACCTTTAGCCGGGAACAAATTATATACTTCCTGGAGCGATTTCGGGGCGGAGATGTTGACGACCAGGAATATCGGCGGCAGATCATTGATACGTTTATCAGCCGTGTTTGGCTCTATGACGACAAAACGGTCATTACCTATAATTATAGCGGCGACGGCAATACAGTCACGCTGGAGGCTGCCGAAAAAGCCGCTTCGGAAGCCGCTTCGGAAGCCGCGGGGGAGTGTTCGGACAAATTGCCGCCATCTCCACCACACCCTGCGGTGCGCACTTTACGCGCCGCAGGTTTTCTTTTGCCCAGACAAGCAGTCTGCCTGCGGCCGATTTTTTTTGTATCCCCTTTCCAAATCAAAACAATCCGAACCTTTCCCCAATCGGGAACGGGTTCGGATTTATCATTTGTATGGATCGTTTGGGGATATAGGAATATAGGATGTAAAAAAACGCCTTCTATTCGAGGGCGGGTTGGTCGAACAGGGCAGCGCACCGCAGCCCGACAAAAGCAGCAAAATAATGATGAACTTTGAAATCCTCTTTGGCGACTACAAGCGCATGAAATCACAAATGATGGCCGAAGCGTTTTATTGAGCCGCAGGAACGGCTCCGTACTTCTTTGAATAATCTGATATAGATCGTTGTAATTCAGATTAGGAGGGAAATCATGTGTGAATATACCCAGCGGCAGGTGTGCCTGATGAACCAGATGCGAAAGCTTTGGGAACAGCACGTATATTGGACCCGTTTTTTTATCATCAGTACTGCGGCTGATTTGGGCGATTTAGAGCCGGTTACAAAACGATTGCTCGAAAATCCGGGTGATTTTGCGCAGGCGCTTACGCCGTTTTATGGAGAAGAAGTTTCCGATTGTTTTAAAAATCTTTTCACGCAGCATTTGCTGATTGCGGCGGATTTGGTAAATGCCGCAAAAAGCCAGGAAGCCGCGAAAGCAGAGGCGGCGCGCAGAGCTTGGTACGCGAATGCGGACCAAATTGCAAAATTTTTGTCAGAGATCAATCCTTGCTGGCATGAAGCCAGATGGAAGGCATTGCTGTATGATCATCTGGAAATGACGGAGAAAGAAGCCGTGCTGCGTTTGAACGGAAAGTATGCGGAAGATATTCAGGTGTTTGACAGTATCGAGGCAGAAGCTTTGAAAATGGCTGATTATATGTCACAGGGAATCATACGGCAATTCTGTTTCTGCTGACAGGAGCGAATCCATATGGATGCAGGCCTGCGGTGAGTAGTGTGCATGCCGCAGGCGAAAACAAAAGCAGAGCTGAGGCCGCTGACTCTCCCAAAGAACTGATATTTAATCATCAGCCTGTTAGAGGCTTTCGTGCCTTTGCTTTCATGCGGAAAAAGATTCCCCCTCGCCCCTTCTCATATGGGAAGAGGCAATGGGGAATTTATCAATTTAATCATATTCATTCATGGATATGTCTTTTTTTGTTTCTTGGGATGCTTTTGAAACACAGCTTCATGTTTTTATCAGATGCGCGTTGATGCTACCTACCAGTCCATAAATATCAATCCACGTTTACGTCGCTTAGAGGAATACCAGTTTAAGAAATCTGATCAAAAAGCGCATGGAGCTTGTCACAAGGCAACAGGAATTGGATTTGCTTCAATGGGTCATATTCTTTCTCACAATATGTAACTAGTAAGTCGCCGTTTGATAATGAGCGCATACCTACAAAATAAGGCTTCTTAAGGGGAATGGGGAAATTGGCTGCTATTATTTTACCACTTTCGACCTCAATTGCATAGAGCGGGCATTCTTTTTCTTTTAATGTGTCGTCGTCGTTCACATTGCTTTCGATAAAGAAAATATAAGTGCTGCTTTGTGCTCCTGAATTGATTGTGGAAATCGCATAGGAAACATTTCCGTCTGCCCCTTTCATGATCAATTCCGTTCCGTTTGACGTTCGTTTGCAAATGTAACTCGTCAGGCTTTCGTAGGTGCGAAAAACAATATAATCGCCGACCAGCAAAAAATCCAGAGGTTGTTCCGCGCCAATGATGTTTTCAAATCCCGGTACCGCCTCCGTTTCCAGTAATTTTCCATTATGATCATAGTGATAGAGAAAAAACTTGTATGAGCCGGAAATCCGGCGGCGGCCAAAGCCGTAAATCTCACCGTCTTTCACAGCGAAGCGCTCAATCAACGTGCCTTCGCTATCCGTCCAATCCACGTCATTTTCATACTTTTCACGAATGATCTCTTTTTTGGTTCCGTCCAGGTTGTAAATTGTGGCGACTGTTAAGGTTGCATATTCGTTTTTTTCTGATGGCGCCTTCACGACATAGTAGGACAGAAACCGTTCTTCATCCATTTTGCAGAGATAAATGAGGGGGGAATTTAACTGAAACTCGTCCATTACTTCTACCTTGCCGGTACTACAGTCGATTCGTGTCAGCTTCATATCATGCCCGTTGTCTTCTTCAAATTGAGAAGTATAGCTTCTCCACTCATATAAGTATCGGTTCTTAAGTATGATATAGGAACCTGAGCCAACTTGCCAAGATGGAAAGCCATCAGGGTATATCAAAGGAATTTCTTTGTAAGTTTTTTTATCAATTAAGATTTCTGTGATATCTATTTCTTGTTTATCTGCGTTATATAGCGATTTTGCTCCGAAATAGTTTTGACTAAATTTTTCTGTAATTGTAAACCCAATTTCATTTTTTTCTATGGCCTTTTGAAAAGAAGCATCCCAATTCATTGTAATTAAATTGGCTTTTGGTAAAACAATACCTTGCTGTTGTACCGTTTCGATTACGGGGGTTTCCGTTGTGGAGTGAGTACTCTCAAGTGTTTTTTGATCCGTAGCAGAACAACCACAGAACGATAACATTATAAATATAAGCAATGCAGAAATCATTTTTTTCATGTTGATGTCTCTCACTCTCATAGTGCCCCGCCTGGATAAAGTGCATTGTAGGTACGCTCCACCAGACGAGACACCATACGCTAAATTAATATATTCGGTTAAAAAACAATACGCTCTTGACCCGAACCAAAGCGATTACGAATGACCTTATTTAGCTTAGTCCAGGTTTTATTGTGATCACCAGCGGTTCCTGCGCCAGGAACATAAGAGGAAAAGTAATATGGATCGCCGATGAAGTATTGATTATTGGCCCATGTTAACAGTCCGCTGCAAATACAGAAATGACCGTTTGTTGTGTATGGCCAGTTCGTTTGATAGTTTTCATATGCTGATGTGTTTCTCATCAATAGCACCATAGGCTGATAATTCTCCACGCTGTATTTAAGAGATTGATTAAATTTTGTTTGATCTCCTGCATATATATATTGTGTATAGTTAACATAACTCGACGGCAAACGGGCATTTAAATAATTTCTCACCAGTGGCAAGTCCGGATATGTATACCCGATGCTTTTCCAGTAATTCATGATCGTCGATTGCGCAGGAGAGGCCGCTCCAATGTACTTCAAAACAGTTTGAATGGTTGCGGCGCTGCACCAGTCAGATCTCTCTTGCTTATAAATTTTCGGCCACAGTGCATAATCGGGCATTGCAACGCCTGCAACGATAGTGGTTGCCCTAGTCCCTATGCCGGGGGCTGTTAAGATTGCTTTTTGATCTGTGAGAACCACTGGCTTTTCAATGGATGCGCTGCCATTCAGGATCGCCTGTTCCGCTGTCGAGAGGGTGACGTTTGCAAGGTCGGCAGAATCCAGGCCAACCACGGCAGCTTTCTCAAGGAGCCGCAGGCGTTGTTCCGGTGAACTGTTGGGTAAAAGCTTCTCCACCTGTTCGGCAAGCGATTCGTCCGCTCCCACGCTTGTCGCGTCGCCCCTCATAGCACCGTTCATTGCGCCGGTCGCATCCGACGCGCTGACGGAGAAAGCAAGGCTGAAGATGGAGCATCCGATCAGGGCAAGCGCAAATAAGCGTTTTATTGTTGTTTTCATAGTGCTTCTCCTTTCTGAATTCTCGTTCCTGTTTCTTCATGCAATAAGTGTTGTTAAAATCATTCCGTCTCGGGGCCTGCCGTTACTTCCACATTGGACTCACCAGCCTTTCTATGGCTTGGAATTTCGTTCCCATGTATTCCCTGATTTCGAATAAAAAGGAATTGTTCAAATCCGTAAATAGAAAAAATGATATTGTAAAACAATAATTTCCCCTATTTAAACTTATCATAATTAACAATATAAGTCAACAATATACTGGAAAAAGAGTAATAAATTCTATTGAGCGTAATCTGCCCAAAAGCGATGGGTATCCAAATAATATGTTTAAAGAAAGACTAACAATTTGTCTGTAACATTTGATGCGTCCTATATGCGCAGTCAGGCGATGCCGAAAGCAAGGCCTTTCGCGCCAGATTATTTGTGGCGGCGCAAACCGGTGCGTGAGGATGACGAAAAAGGGGACGGCTCTTTTTTGCTTTTTCATGTTCACAATTTACAAATTGTCTATTGACTTTGGGCTTCAATCCTTTATGATGGAAGAAAACGGAACACGCCTGAAGGAGGCTGCAACATGGCGAACCTGATCGACATAGAGCACCTGTCGAAATCCTATGGAAAAAACAAGGTGCTGGAGGATATTTCCGTCTCGTTTGAGGGGGGCAATATCATCGGGCTGCTCGGCCCGAACGGCAGCGGGAAAACCTCGCTGATTAAGATTATGACCGGCCTGATTAATGATTACGAAGGCAGCGTGAAAATTGACGGCCACAGCCCGGACCCGTACACGAAGAGTATCGTCGCTTATCTGCCGGAAAAAACCTATCTGGCAGACTGGATGCGCCCTGTGGATGCCGTGAACTATTTTGCCGATTTTTACGCGGATTTTGACAAGGCAAAGGCGGTTTCCATGATCAACAGCTTCCGCCTGCCGATGAAGCAGAAGATCAAATCCATGTCCAAAGGTATGCAGGAAAAGTTGCAGCTGGTGCTGGTGATGTGCCGCAAGGCGAGGCTCTACCTGCTCGATGAGCCGCTTGGCGGCGTGGACCCTGCTGCCCGCGCGTTTATTTTGGATTTTATTATGAAGAACTATGCGGAGGATGCCTCCATCATCCTTTCCACGCACCTGATCAACGATCTGGAGCGCATTTTTGACCGCGCGCTGATGATCGGCAACGGGAAAGTGCTGGTCAACACTGCGGTGGAGGAGATTCACGCCTCCGGCAAAACGCTGGAGGAAACGTTTAAGGAGGTGTTCGCTTATGCTTGGGAAATTAATTAAAAATGAGTTTAAGTCGAGCGCCCATTCCGTGATGAATATTTATATCGCCGCCGCGGTTGCGCTTGCCGCAATGCTGCTCTCCTATGCAGTGAAGGTAACGTGGGTCGGCGTGATCGGCTCGATCGCCCTGATTATCATCGGGCTGATCTGCGTGGTGATTACCCTGGTGGCGGTGGTTACCAATTTTAATCGGACGCTTTACGGGGCGGAAGGCTATCTCAGCTATACGCTGCCGGTCAAAAGCAGCGCGCTGCTCGCCTCCAAAGCGATCGTCTCCTTTATTTGGGTGCTGCTCAGCTATATTTTCATGATCGCAACGTTTTTTATCGTGTTTGCCTATGTGCAGTCCTCCATCGGCGAAGAGGTCGGCAGCATGATGGATATGATGATGGCCACGGTAGGCCTGCCCTCCATGCAGGCGATCGGGAAGGCGCTTGCCGTCACGGCGGTGGGCATGTTTATCCAAATCGCGGTGTTCGTATCCGCCGTGTTTTTTGCCGTAACCGTGGCGAATATTCGCCCGTTTCAGCGGTTTGGGATTTTTACGGCGCTGGCGGTCTTTTTCCTGATCTATATTGTGATGCAGGTTCTTCTGTATGTGGCAACCACCTACGTCCCACTGACCGTTGTGATTGACACTGCGGGCAAAATCGTGTTCTCCTTCTCCACCAGCATGGCGGCCAAGGGCGCGCAGGAGGGGATGGTCATCGGCATCGCGGGCTTTGTCATCGAGCTTTTGATTGCCTCCGGCCTGTTTGTGGGCACCAACGCATTGATGAAAACAAAAATCAATATCAAATAAGATGGAATCAGGCGGAGGGCGCTTCATGCGCTTCTCCGCCTTTTTTGTAAAGAAAAGGATAGGAGGCGTCTATCATGAAGCTGATCGATATCTCTTCCGATTTGCTCACAGCGCCGGTTTATCCGGGCGACCCGGAGCCGCGCCTGCATGTGCTCAGCCGGATTTCAAATGGAGATGCGTGCAATCTATCCGCCCTGTATGCCTGCCTGCATACGGGCACGCACGCGGATGCGCCGATGCACTTCATCGAAGGGGGCAAAAGCATTTCAGAAGTGCCGCTGGAGTGTTTTATCGGCCCCTGCACCGTGCTGGAGATTGGGCCGGGGCCGGTGACAGGCGAGCAGATTGATGCGCTGGTGAAGCCTGGCTGTGAACGCGTGCTGTTCAAAAGCGGCGGCAGCGCCTATTTTTTGGAGAGCGCGGGCGATGAACTGGCCATGCTCGGCGTGCGTTTGATTGGGACGGATGCGCAGTCGGTCGGCTGCCCCGGAAACCAGGCTCGTCCGCACCGTGCGCTCTTGCAGGAGAATATTGCGGTGCTGGAGGGCCTGTATCTGGAAGAAGCGGCGCCGGGAGATTATTTTTTGATCGCTCCGCCGGTGAAAATTGCGGGCCGGGACGGAGCGCCCGTGCGTGCTGTGCTGGTATCGGACTATATTTTCTGGGGCGGCGGCCGGTAAAATAGAATGGAACGAATGCCATGGAAGAGTGCTTCTGACCATTGACCGGGGAGGGAATTGTTTCATCTATTGTGATTTTTCGACAAAACAATTGAAAAATCTCGTGAAATCTGCTATACTCAACACCGCAGTATTTTTCAGAGGAGAGAAATCTGTACAGAGGTGTGGAAGTGAAAGAATGAAACGATTTTTCGATTTTATCTGCAGTCTGCTGGCGATTATCCTCCTTTCGCCGTTGTTGCTGCTGCTCAGCGTTATTATTTTAATCGATAGCGGGCGGCCGGTTGTGTTCCGGCAAAAACGCGTGGGGCTCCATAATCAGCTTTTTGACATCCGCAAATTTCGCACGATGAAGCAAGGCACACGCAACGCGCCGACTGCCGACCTGAAAGAATTTGACCATTGCGTGACCCGGTGCGGGCGCTTTTTGCGTAAAACGAGCTTGGATGAGCTGCCGCAGCTGTTCAACATCCTGCGGGGGGAAATGAGCTTTGTTGGCCCACGGCCGTTGATTCCGGAGGAGGAGGAGATCCGCTCCCTGCGCGAAGCATCCGGCGTTTACCGGATGCGGCCCGGTGTGACGGGCCTTGCACAGGTGAATGGGCGCGATTTGCTGACCGCGGAGCAAAAGGTAGCCTATGATGCTTACTATGTGGAGCATCATACGCTTTTTATGGATATCCGAATTCTGTTTCAAACAGTTGCCGCTGTTTTGACCGGCAAGGGCTTTGCGGAGGGCGGCGAACTGCAGCATCACGGCGAGCAGGGCGAGGATAATTCAGAAATCGAGTAACAGGATTGTGCGCCGGTAGTTGCCCAGGGCTTTTGGCCGTGGGCTTTCTTTCATTATATAGATGATAGGGCAATATCCATTTGAAAAATTTGAAATAGCCGGGCGGCAGAGGGTTGCCGGCTGTTTGCCGCTGTGTTGTAGGGACGGGCAGTTTGGCGGCCTACGAAGATTGATCGGGAGTGTTTGGCTCATGGAGGAAATAATAGACGGATATGCCGAATGGCAAAACCGCCCCGACCTGACGGGGATCGGCCGTATGCCGGAGCGCGCTACATTTTTTCGCTATGCGGACAAACGGGAGGCGCTTTCCGGGGCGGAGCTGCAATCGGCCCGCTGTATGCCGCTCAACGGGAAATGGCGCTTTCGCCTTTACCCCAATCACCTGAAACGGCCGGAGGGGTTTGCCGACCCGGCGTTCCGCGCGGCAGGTTATAATATGGTTGAGGTGCCCGGCTCCTGGCAGATGCAGGGCTATGGCGCGCCGCAATACTGCAATGTGCAGTATCCATGGGAAGGGCGGGAGGAGCCTATGCCGCCCTATGCGCCGGTGGAAACGAACCCGGTGGGTTGCTATCTCAAAAGCTTTCAGCTCCCTCTGGCCTGGGCAGAGAAGCGCGTTTTTCTCCGGTTTGAGGGTGTGGAATCTGCCTTTTACCTCTACATCAACGGCAACCGCATCGGCTATGCGGAGAATTCCTTTGGCCCCTCAGAATTTGAGTTGACGGCGTTTTTGCATCCGGGGAAAAATCGGATCGGCGTGGAGGTTTACCGCTGGTGTACCGGTAGTTGGCTGGAGGATCAGGATTTCTGGCGGCTGGCAGGCATCTTTCGGGATGTATATCTCTATGCTGCCAATGAGAGCTTCTTGGCGGATATCACCCTTTCCGCCCTGCCGGACGCCGCCTATCAAAACGGGGAGCTGGAAGCTTTCGCATGGGTTGATACGCCGAGGCCCGGCCAAAGGCTTGAGATGACGGTGCTCGACGGCGGTGTGATCGTGGGCTATGACCGTGCGGATGTGCCGGAGGGCGGCTGGCTCTCCCTGCATGCGACGATTGCGCAGGCCAAGCTCTGGAGCGCGGAGAAGCCGCACCTTTATACGGTGCTGTTTGCCCTCAGCGGGGATGAGGGCGTGCTGGAATATGTGCCCTTGAAAGCTGGCTTCCGCCGTGTGGAGATCCGGGGCGGAATTTTGCTGCTCAACGGCCGCAGGCTGGTGCTCAAGGGTGTGAATCGGCACGAGTTTTCCTGCCGGGGCGGGCGAACGCTCACGCGGGAGGAAATGATTGCGGATGCTCTGATGATGAAGGCGAACAACATCAACGCCGTGCGCACCTCCCACTACCCCAATCATCCTGCCTGGTATGACATCTGCGATAAATATGGGCTGTATCTCATCGATGAAAATAACCTGGAGGCCCACGGCACACAGGGCGGCTCGGCCCCGGGCTGCCCTGCGCTGCCGGGCAGCCTGCCGGAGTGGGAAAACGCTTGCATGAGCCGTATCCAGTCGCTTTACGAGCGGGATAAAAACCACGCCAGCGTTATCCTATGGTCGCTCGGCAATGAGTCGGGTGGCGGGGGAAACGTTCAAAAGATGCACGACTGGCTACGGGAGAAGGACCCCTCCCGCCCAGTGCATTATGAGTCCGTTTGGGGCAATCCGGAGCAGGATCTTGCCGCGACGGAGGTATACAGCATGATGTATGCTTCCCCGGAGCAGGTGCGGGAGTTCCTCCACGCCCATCCGGACAGGCCGTTTCTGTTGTGCGAATTTGCCCACGCGATGGGGAATTCCTGCGGCGGGGTGGAGCGGTATACGCGAATGCTGGAAGAGGAGCCGCACATGCAGGGCGCGTTCGTCTGGGATTTTATCGATCAGGCGATTCTCACAAAGGATGACCGGGGCAGAGACTATTTCGCCTATGGTGGGGATTTTGGCGACGAGCCGAACGACGGCAATTTTTGTGGCGACGGGCTGTTGTTTGCAGACCGCACGCCGAGCCCGAAGTTGGCGGAAATCCGGCGGCTTTATCAGAATATTTCGTTTCGCGCGCTCGATGCGGAGCGCGGAACGATTGAAATCGGCAACCATTTTTTGGTTACCGACCTGTCGGAATTCGAATTCCGCTGGGAGCAGGTCTGCGGCGGAGAATTCCTGCGCGGAGCCGCCTTTTATTTTGCTCTGGCCCCGGGGAAAACGCGGCTGCTGGAGCTGGAGCTCAATCGGATCTGCCGCCGGGAGTGCTATTTGAATCTTTCTGTCCGCCTGCGTAAGGATACCCCTTGGGCCAAAGCGGGCACAGAGATTGCGTGCGCACAGTTTGTGAGCAATCCGATGGCGATAGAGCGGCGCTTTGCGCGCCCAGAAAATCATCTGACAATCCTGGAGAGCTATGGCGCGCTCTCGATTCGAGGAGAAGCGTTCAGTGTGCGTTTTTCCCGGCGGACGGGGCAGCTCATTTCGCTTTGCAGAGGCGGGCAGGAATATTTATCTGCTCCGCTTCGCCCGTCCTTCTGGCGCGCTTCTACGGATAACGACCGGGGAAACCATATGCCGGTGCGCTGTGCCGTGTGGCGGTTTGCCGGGCAAAATTGCATCTATGCGCCCTATACGGTAGATGCGCAGGATGCGCCGCGCGGCGTGGTACGGGTGACGAGCCGGTTTACGATCCCCTCTGAGCCGGCGTGCGGCGGGGTGCTTGCCTATACCATCACGCAGGCGGGCGTGCTGGTGGAGCTGCAATTCCAGCCGGATGGCAGCCTCCCTGAATTGCCGGAGGTTGGCGTGTGCTTTGAAACGGCGGCCAGCTATGAATCGCTCGCTTACCTGGGGCGCGGGCCGCTGGAGAATTACAGCGACCGGCAAGCAGCCGCCGATATCGGCCTTTACCGCATCTCGGCCGGCGAGTTGTATGTCCCCTACCTGCGTCCGCAGGAGAACGGGGCGCGCACGGATGTGCGCTATGCATCGCTGGAGGGCGAGAAGCGCACGCTGCGGATGGAGAGCGCGGGAGAAGAACCCTTTACCCTCTCGGTTTGCCGCTGGTCGCCCGAGGAGCTGGAGGCGGCGGCCCATGAAAAGGATCTGCCGGAGAGCGATCGGCTCTTTGTGCGCGTATTGGCGCGGCAGGCAGGCGTCGGCGGGGATGACAGCTGGGGCGCGCTCCCGCAGGAGGAGCACCGGCTCCCCAGCGGCAGGCCGTATCAACTGCGCTTTGCACTCATTCCGGAATAAAAAAGGAATTGCCTCTTGCCAAAGGGAAATTATGCCATCCGGTATGCATGTCGAGCCGGAAGAGCTGGATACCTTTTTGCTCATTCTATGTAACAGTGATTTGGATGCTGTGAAACGGGAGATCAAAAAGAGATTGGGGTAGGGCAGGAAGCGCAAACCGTTTTGCTTTCGCGCATTAGAAAGAGGGCCGCTGCAAAATGTTTTTCGTTTTGCAGCGGCCCTCTTTAAAAATTTCAGCAGGAATCAGGCGTATTTTGCAAGGATATCCTTTTTTGTTTCCTCTGGAATCTCGTTCATTGGAATGATAGGCTGGGGCTCCGGCTGATAGGGCGCAATTGCTTTTTCAAACCAAACAACATCGTGCCATGCGCCGCATTTATACCCCGTGTGATGATAGGTTCCAAGGCGATGAAAGCCAAGCTTTTCGTGGAGCCTTTCGCTCCTTATATTCGGGAGTGTCACGCCGCCGTATACCGTTTTAATCCCCTGCAATCTCAAAAGTTCAATCAGCGCGGCGTAAAGCCTCTGGCCAATTCCCTTTGAGGTGGCAGTGCGATCCAGATAGATGGATAATTCCACATTCCACTGATAAGCCGCCCGTTCCATCTGCCTGTGTGCATAGGCATAACCAATCGGCCGCCCTTCTTCCTCACAAATAAGATATGGATAGTCTGCACAGATTTCAGCAATACGGCGGGCAAATTCCTGCTCGGTTGGCAGTGCGTATTCGAAAGTAATTGCGGTATTGATATACTGAGCGTATATCCTTAACAAGGAAGCGGCGTCTTCCACGCTGGCAAATCGGATCGTCATACAGCAACCTCCTGCAGAAAATAAATGTTGAATGAGAAAGTATGGCAAGCATTGCCCTATTTTGCATGGTGCAGCCAACTTGCAACTATTTTTATTTTATCTCGCCAGGATCTAAATCGCTACCAAAGCCAAGCAATGTGCAAAATTGCCAAAAAGCTTGTGATAGTCGAACATTTGTGCTATACTCATAACCAATCAGGGGGGAACGCGATGCAGATCAACCGTCTATTCGAAATCATCTACCTGCTGCTGGAGAAGGGCAGCGTTACGGCAGCCGCGCTCGCAGAGCGTTTTGAGGTTTCCGTTCGCACCATTTACCGGGATATCGACCTGCTTTCCGGTGCGGGGATCCCGGTTTATTGCAACCGCGGGCGGGGCGGCGGCGTGCGCCTCCTACCCGATTTTGTGCTGGATAAATCCCTGCTTTCCGAGCGGGAGCAGGATGAGATTTTATTTGCGCTGCAAAGCATTGCCGCCACACATGCGGGCGGGGAAGAGGTGCTCGAGCGGGTGAATACCCTGTTCCGCCGCCAGGGGGCGGATTGGATTGAGGTGGATTTTTCCCATTGGGGCTGGGATTGGGGCAGCGATGAGGGGGAAAAGCAAAAATTTAACCTCCTCAAGGATGCCATTCTGAGCCGCCAAAAGCTGCATTTCATTTATTACAGCGCTGCGGGGGAACGAAGCGAACGCACCGTTGCGCCGATGAAGCTGCTGTTTCGGGGCGGGGGATGGTATTTGCGCGCCTGGTGCGAGAAACGCGGCGCCAGGCGCACCTTTAAAATCTGCCGGATGGACGAAGTGGAGCTTTTGCACAGCGGTTTTGATCCGGCCCTGTTTTCCACTGAGGGAGAGGAGACCGGGCCGAAAATGGAAAACGAGGGCGGTCAGGCTCCTCTCCGGATCGTGCTGCGGTTTGCACCGCAGATGGCCTATCAGGTGTATGATCTATTCCCTCACAGCACTGTCATCAAGGAGGAGGATGGCAGCTTAACTGTGCGGGCCTGTGTGCCGGATGCGGAGTGGCTCTACAGCATGCTGTTACAATATGGCACGAACGTCCGCGTTCTCAGCCCGCCGCAGGTGCGTGAAAAATTGCTTCGCCGTGCGCGGGAGATTGTTTCATTTTATGAATCCGATCATATATGACACGCAGATGTCAGCTTATTTTTGTTATCCTGAATGCAATCTCAATTGGAAAGGACGATCATCATGGATGAAAAAATTTTTTGCCAGAGCTGCGGAATGCCGATGACGGAGGAAGCACACTTTGCAACCAATGCGGATGGGAGCCGGAATGAGGATTATTGCTGCTATTGCTATGAGAACGGCGCATTCAAGCAGGATTGCACGATGGAGGAAATGATCGACTTCTGCGTAAAAATCGGGCAGGATATGGGGATGTATCCGGATTCGGAGCAGGCGCGCGGGCAGATGCTTGCTTGGTTCCCCACGCTCAAGCGGTGGGAGAGTGGGGGACAAGCCTGAGGCAGTTTCTGTGTGGAGCCGGCCATCATCTGCTGTGGCGTCGTTTGTTCCGATTGCGCTTATTATCCGAAAGATTGCGGCTGCTGCTTGGCATGCCGCTACAGGGCGCTCCTGCGGAGTGCTTGGCCGCTGTTGCCCCTGTTTCACGATGCAAGTAATCAAAGAACGCAGAACTGGTTCATAAATTTTGTAAAATTCCCTTTGACATTTTAACAAAAATGCGATATCTGTTTTGACAGGTGAACGGCGCAGTGGTGCAGTCAAAACGACTGCGCCGACTAATCTGTTGATTGATGTTTCTTCCTTTACCTGTTAATAATTGCGTCGCGGATCAATTGCGGAATCAGAATACAGTAATCAGCTACCGCGCGGATCAGGAGTGTAATCAGATTATTCAAATCCTGTCTCCAGAGAGAGGAGTAGTCCGTCGAGTCCGGCTCAAACGGTGCGGATGGTTCATCGCTGAGCGTTTTTTTAATTGCATAGCTGTCAATACGCTCCACTGATTTTGTCCCATCCACATCATAGGCATAGGCATTGTAAATGAGCTTATCGCCTTCGATCGTGATCCCGGCGAACACAGGATGGCCCGGCTGTGTGACAACCTCTCCGGCATCCAGAATCTTCTGGAAGGTCTCCGAATGAACCGGGTACCGTTTCGTCCCGGCTGTATTCGGCAGGATATAGGTGGTTCCCTCCGGATCAACGGCAAAATCGACTGTTTCACCGTTATAAACTTCCTGGATATAAGTTGTTGCCTGTGCCTGATCACCCTTCATTTGCTTTGTACGAAAATACATATGGTCGTGGCCAGAAAGCACAAGGTCAATTCCAAGCTCATCCATAACTGGAATCAACCGGTTGTGCATGATCATGGTATCCGGTTTATTGTAATTCTTTCCTGCGGAATAGAGTGGGCGATGCATCATGACAATTTTCCAATCCGCATCTGATGCACGCATATCGTTGCGCAGCCAGTTGACCTGCGCGCTAGTCATAGGGAACATATCGTTCGTATTGAGCACAGCGAAATGTGCATTGCTATAATCAAAAGAATAATAGTCTCCCGTCAGCCCTAGCGAAGGCTCTGCGGCAGCCACCGGGAACTGATACCGGAACCAGCTTGGCACACCATCGTGATTGCCGGAAACGGGCGCGAGCGTCGTGCGCAGATGATGACGCTCAAAATTACGAAAATACATATCCCATTGCTCATTATTGCAGTTGTTGACGAAATCACCCAAGTTGGCGACAAACTGTGCGTGTGGCACCGTTTTGAATCCCTGATCGAGAAGTTCGCTGGCCTTTTGGAAATTCTCTTCAGTGTCCGCCTGAACATCCGCGATTGCCAGGAAGGAAAACGCTCCGTTTTTTCCAGCGTCCGTTTGAAAAGATCCCGTTTTGCTCCAAAGATTTTGCTCCTTATCCCCCACGCGATATACATATTCTGTGCCGGGCTCCAATCCATTGAGGATCACGCGGTGCGCATACTGTCCCCGGTAATAACGGGCAGTCCCTTCATAGGACAGAGGCTTGATAAAAGCACCCTGAAAATCGGCGGCCTTCATCACCTGTACGTCAGTACGTGTTTTTTCTGTGGTAAACCAGCTGATACCGCGCTGCGTCTGCGCGTCGCCGTGGAAAGTGATAACGACTCGTTCCACTATATCAGTGCTGTCCGCTGCATATGCCGCCGGTAAAACAGGCGCAAATAACAGGTTTGCCGAAAGCAATATGCTCAAGGCCATTTTTCCAAATGATTGATGTAGCATGAACCGTTTCCCCCTTTTTGCTTCTGAATCAGTCAATTCATTTTACTTTTCTCTTTATTCAGCTGTCAAGCATCTTTCATAGAAAGACACAAAATTTAATCCCTTCAAATTTTTCGCAGGCTGTTTTTGCCCCGCCAGAACAGCTTCCTTACACGGCAACTTTTCGTTTAGCAAAGGAAGGTGATCAAATGCTTCCGCCCATTGAAACGGTGCCCGCTAAAACCATTGTCACACGCACGAAAAGCAGTGAATGGTTCGGTACGGATTACAATATGAATCTTTACCGCGGCTGCTGCCATGGCTGTATCTACTGCGACAGCCGGTCGGATTGCTACCGCATCGACCATTTTGACCAGGTACGTATCAAGGAAAACGCGCTCCAAATTGTGCGCGACGACCTGCGGCGGAAGGTGAAGCCTGGCGTGGTAGGAACGGGCGCGATGAGCGACCCCTATAACCCCTATGAGCGCGAGCTGGAGGCCACGCGCCATGCCTTGGAGCTGCTGGCAGCCTTCGGCTTTGGCGCGGCAATCGCCACCAAAAGCACGCTCATCACTCGTGATATCGATGTGCTGCAGGAGATCCGGGCGGAGATGCCTGTGCTCTGCAAGCTGACCATCACCACCTGCGACGATGCGCTCAGCCGGAAGATCGAGCCGAGCGCGCCGCCCTCCTCCGATCGGTTTCATGCGCTTGCGGAATTGACAGAGTCGGGCCTGTTTGCGGGAATTCTGCTGATGCCCGTGCTGCCGTTTCTGGAGGATACACCTGAAAATGTGCTGGGGATCGTGCAGCGCGCGGCGCAGTGTGGCGCGAGATTTATCTACCCGGCCTTTGGCATGACCTTGCGGCAAAACCAGAGGGAATGGTATCTCTCAAAGCTCGACGCGCTATTTCCGGGCGAAGGGCTGCGGGCGCAGTATGAGCGGCAGTACCGCAGTGATTACCGTTGTGTGAGCAGGCGGGCGAAGGAGCTATGGGGCCTGTTTTCCAAGGCATGTGAAGAGGCGGGCATTTTATATCAGATGCAGGATATCGTGCGGGCGAGCCGGATCGGCTACGGGGATACGCAGCTGAAGTTCTTTTAAAAGCGGAAGAAGTGGAAGAAAAGAAAGCGTGGCAGAGGCGGTTTTTCACCTCTGCCACGCTTCAACGATTCATAGAACAGATAAGAACCGCAATATACACTATTCAATCGGCAGTTCCATTGGCGCGGTCACGCTTTCCAGAAAAGCCTTTACCGCCTTTTCATAGCCCTCCCGATCCTCAAGGTAGGCCATCGCGTGTGCGGCTCCCTCCACGATGAGCTTCGTCTTGCGGGTTGGGCACGCATCATAAACCTCATGCACCATCAGGGTCGGCACAAAATCGTCCCGGCTGCCATGGATGAAGAGAAAGGGGACCTTTGCCTTTTGAATCTGCCTGACGGGCTCATCCTGTGCAAAGCGGTAGCCCGCCACCAGCCCGCATACCATGCTTGCCGCCGGAATCAGCGGCCAGGCGGGCAGCTTGTAGCGCAGCTTTGCCTCGTGGGCAAAAACGCCTTTGGCAGTGGAGAAGCCGCAATCCTCAATGATCCCCTTCACCTGGGGCGGAAGCGGTTCGCCGGAGGCGTTCATCACCGTTGCCGCGCCCATGGAGATCCCCTGGAGGACAATTTCGCAATCCGCGCCGTAAGTATCAATGATGTAATTGGCCCATGCGATACAGTCGAGCCGGTCGAGCCAGCCGAAGCCGATATACTTGCCCTCGCTTTTTCCATGCGCGCGGTCATCCGGCATCAGCACATGATAGCCGAGCGAGTGGTAGAAGGGCAGCATGTAATAATATTCACGCATTGGGCCGCTGCGGTAGCCGTGGATGGCGAGGAGAAATTTGCGGCTATGCTCCATGCCTCCCTCAGCGGGCACCAGCAGGCCGTGCAGGCTGAGGCCGTCGTGGGAGGCGATGTTAACCTCCTGCGTTTTGTGTGAGGCCACCCAATCGTTTCCCTCCCGGACCGCCTTGCGCCAGCGCTCCAGCTCCTCCGGCGTGACATGGCTCTTGTTCATCGGGTCGCCGGGGCTTTTCTCCCGCACCAGAACCATCTTGAAAAAAACGGCGCCGACCGCTGTGGCCAGAAGGAAAAGCACAAGGCATATGACGGCGGCAATGAGCAAAACATGAAAAATAGTCTCCATAAAAGTGAACCTCTCTCTGCTATTAATATGTTATCTTTTTGTGATCCATACAATGTTCTAAGGCTTCAAACTTTGTTTGAAGCTACAGCTTGTCGAAAAAGGTATATCAATTTGCCAAAATGTACAAAGATGATTTAGAAAAAGTTTTCTAAAAAATATTTTTAATGCTGTTGGTTGCAAATTACTTTAATCAAAACAAAAAGTTAAGCATGCGCTCAGGCCGCGCGGGCCCATCCTTGTCCGCTCGGCCGGAAAAGGAAGCAAAAGGGGCTGTTAAATCATGGCACATCGGCAGCGGGAGGCTTTGACGCACGATCGAATCCGTTCGGCGAGACGCCCAAAAACTCGCTACGCTCAAACAATTTGGGCGCTCGTTTGACCGCCCCCATGCTACGCATGTGTAGCGGTCAAATTCCCTCACGAGCCCACCGTCAGATGCTGCAAATGCTGCCTTGGCCTTCCGCCAGCGTTCCGCACTACATTTAGATGCTGGTTACGTAGGCGATTCGCAACGGGGCTTTTTGTGCACTTTTTTCTTCCATTTGACTTTTTTGACAGGCTGAGGCTTCAAACTTTATTTGAAGCTATTTTATCAGGCGCAGGCGATATTTACAATCGATTTTTGTGAAAATGCAGATTTTATCAGTGCAATCGGCAGAATTTCTATTCAAAACAGTTGACAGGACCGGCCGGACAAGCTATAGTATAGATGTCAAGCATTTTATAACAACTGAATAGAAGCGGCCCCGTTCATGATATGAAGTGTGCGGGGCCGTTTCGTGTGGCAAAAAGGCTGCTAAAGTGCCAAAGAATGAAAAAAGATAGACCAGGGGCTTGACGGGGCTCTCCCCATCTGTTATAATACTCCGGTACAAGAAAGAAGGACGCCTTTCGTTCTCACCTGCCGGGAGTGCCCGCGTCAGGTCAATACCGGAAAGCAGGGCAAAACAGCCCCTATTTTTGTGTGTTGAGCGCGGACGAAGGATTGTCCGCGCTTTTTGATTTTGGCTTCGCCGGCATCCCGGCGGCGCCCAACAGGTTTTGGAGGTGCTTGAACATTAGCAACAAAGACATGCAGATCAATGAACAAATCCGTGACCGGGAGATCCGAGTCATCACGGATACAGGCGAGCAGCTTGGCATCATGTCTGCGCGGGAAGCGCTGCGTATCGCCGAGGAGAAGGACCTTGACCTTGTAAAAATTGCTCCCCAGGCCACGCCGCCCGTATGTAAGATTATGGATTACGGGAAATACCGCTTTGAGCAGGCTAAGCGGGAGAAGGAAGCAAGAAAAAATCAGCATATCGTGGAGATCAAGGAAATCCGCCTGTCATTGAACATTGACAAGCACGACTTTGAAACCAAAGCCGGCCATGCCAGACGGTTCCTGAAGGAGGGGAACAAAGTAAAGGTTTCCATCCGGTTCCGTGGCCGCGAGATGGCGCACCCTCAAAATGGACTGGAGATCATGAAGCGTTTTGCGGAAGAGCTCCAGGAGGAAAGCAGTGTGGAAAAACCCGCCAAGCTTGAGGGCCGCTCCATGATTATGTTCTTGGCGGCAAAACCAGTGAAGTAATAAGGAGGATATTTATTATGCCGAAAATTAAAACCCACAGTGGTGCGAAAAAGCGCTTTAAAATGTCGAAAAACGGCAAGCCGATCCGCGCCCATGCCAACAAGTCCCACATCCTGACGAAGAAGAATACAAAGCGCAAGAGAAACCTGCGCAAAACGAGCGTGGCGGATACCACGAACCAGAAGCAGATCAAGCGCCTGGTCCCGTATAAATAAGAGAGACACGCAAGAAACATTTACATTAACGGAGGTAACCTACCATGGCTCGTATCAAAGGCGCGATCATGACGCGCAAAAGAAGGAATAAAACACTCAAGCTCGCAAAGGGCTATTACGGCTCTAAGAGCAAGCTGTTCAAAACCGCGAAGCAGGCCGTTATGAAATCCGGCCAGTATGCCTATATCGGCCGCAAGCAGAAAAAGCGTGATTTCCGCCGCCTGTGGATCACCCGCATTTCTGCCGCCTGCAAGCAAAACGGCATGAACTATTCCACCTTCATGAATGGCCTGAAGAAGGCAAATGTTACGCTCAACCGCAAGATGCTCTCTGAGATTGCCATTGCGGACCCGGCTGCCTTTACCGCCCTGGCCGAGCAGGCAAAAGCAGCGCTGAAATAATACATTGTGAAGCCGCGCCCGGGGTGACTCGGGCGTGTTTTTCTTTGCGCTTTCAGGCGCTTAGATCAAGGAGGGATCCCATGGAGGAGATCACCAGCCGCTCGAACGCCCGTGTGAAGGCGGCCGTACAGCTGTTTTCCTCCGCCGCCGCGCGGCGGGAGGAGGGGCTTTTCGTTTTAGAGGGCGCCCGGCTGTGCATGGAGGCGGGGCAAACAGGAATACCGATCCGTCAGCTTTTTTTCACGCGCCGGGCACTGGAACGCTATCCGGAGGAGACGGCCTTTTTGCAGGAAAAAGCCGCTTCCGTTTTTTTGATTACAGAGGAAATTAGCCGCCGTTTGGGGGATACGCAATCCCCGCAGGGCATTTTTTGCATCTGTGGGGTACTTGACAAACGCCCGGGCGACGATACAATAGAAAAGAATGGCAGCTATATCGCCCTTGAGAACATTCAGGATCCATCCAATCTTGGCGCGATCGCCCGCACGGCGGAGGCGCTGGGGTTAAGCGGCCTGATTGTTTCGGGCGGATGCGATATTTACAGCCCCAAAGCGCAGCGCGCTGCCATGGGCGCTCTTTTGCGGGTGCCTGTGCTGCGTATGGACTCTATAGAGGAGGCCCTGCATGCCTGCCGGGCGCAGGGCATGCGGCTTTTTGCATCCACGCCGCGCGCGGATGCGCTTCCCGTTGCCGGGGCGGGCCTCGGTGCGCGGACGGTCTGCGTCGTTGGCAATGAGGGTGCGGGCGTCACGCGGGAAACCATGGCGCTTTGTGATGCACTTGTGACAATCCCAATGCGCGGGCGCGCGGAGTCGCTGAATGCTTCTGCCGCCGCCGCGATCCTCATGTGGGAAATGATGCGTGGGCGATCATCCTGCGCCGCTTTCCCTGAATGAATAAAAAGGATGGCTATGCATGGATGACCGCTGCTATTGGATTTGGCTGCAATCCGCGTTAGGTGTGCAAGCGCGTTTGGAGGAGGCCATCGCTTATTTTGGCACGGCGCGCCGCCTGTATGAGGCGGGCGAGCTGGAATGGAAGCTTGCGGGCCTGTTCACGGCCAAGCAGCTGGAAAAGCTGCGCTCCCACAGCCTGGCACAGGCAGAGGAGATTTTAAAGCAGTGCGCGGGCAGCGGGTGGCTGGCCCTCACGCCGGAAGATCCGCTTTACCCCAAGCGGCTGCGGGCAATTCCAAATTTCCCGGCAGCCTTATATGTGTGTGGGCGAATGCCGGATTTAGATGGGCGTGTGGCCCTGGCCGTGGTTGGCGCGCGGGAAGCTTCTCTTCAGGGCAGGCAGATCGCGCAGGGCTTGTGCAAAGCGTTTGCCGAAGCGGGCGCGGTTGTCGTCAGCGGTGGAGCGTTGGGCATTGATTCGGCGGCTCATATGGGCGCGCTGGAGGGCGGCGGGAAAACGGTTGCGTTTCTCGGCTGCGGGCTCGGCGTGCGTTATCTGATGGAAAACCAACATCTGCGCGAGTCGATTGCCGCAAATGGGGCGGTGGTCAGCGAGTTTCCGCCCGGCACGCCGCCGGGCCGTGCAACCTTCCCGGTGCGCAACCGGCTGCTCTCCGGTGTGAGCTGTGGGACGGTCGTGATCGAGGCGGGAGAAAAAAGCGGCTCCCTGATTACGGCGCGCTGCGCGCTGGAGCAGGGGCGGGATGTGTTCGCCGTGCCTGGTGATATCGTCAGCTCCGCCTATACCGGGGCAAACCGGCTGATCCGGGATGGGGCGAAGCCAGTGCTCACCGCGATGGATGTGCTGGAGGAATATCAATACCTGTATCCGGACACACTCCATCTGACCGGAGCGGATAGGCCCTTTGCAAAACTGCAAAAAAAACAAGGGCAGGCACTTCACAACATGCATAATTGCGCACGGATGCATAATATAAGGGAAACACAGGCTGTTTCCGCCCAAGCTGCCGGCAGCAAAAGCATGCCGGAGCACCTGAGCGCACCGGCGAAACAGTTGTTGACGCTTCTCAGCGCGGGCGCGCTGCATGTGGATGAGGCAGCCAGCCGTTTGCAGCTCCCAGTACAGGAGATCCTGAGCGCCTTTACAGAGCTGGAGCTATACGGTTTGGTGCGGTCGGAATCCGGTGGGCGCTATACATTGTTATAAAGGATAGCCGGGAACGCTCTGCGTTCCGTAAGAGCGTGGAACTTTTTGACCAGCCAGCCGGCAATCAAGTTTGCTTTGTTATTCACTGCGCTTCATAATAATTTATTTTTTAGGATGATGATATGTCAAAGCTTGTAATTGTGGAGTCTCCGGCAAAAGCCAAGACGATTCAAAAATATTTGGGAAAAGATTATGAGGTAACTGCTTCGATGGGCCATGTGCGGGATTTGCCGCCCGCCCGCCTGAGCGTGGACGTAAAAAAGGATTTCGCGCCGAAGTATGCGATCATCAAAGGGAAAGAGCAATTTGTCAAAGACCTGAAAAAGACCGCCGCCGTAAGCGACAAGGTCTTTCTGGCGACCGACCCGGATCGCGAGGGGGAGGCGATCTCGTGGCACCTTGCGACGATCCTGAATTTGGATTTGAGCGAGGCCAACCGCGTGACCTTCAATGAAATCACAAAAACGGGCGTCAAAAACGGCATGGAGAACCCCCATGTGGTGGATATGGATCTGGTCAACGCACAGCAGGCGCGCCGGATTCTCGACCGGCTAGTGGGCTATAAGCTCAGCCCCTTTGTCTCCCAGAAGATCCACCGCGGACTGTCCGCCGGGCGTGTGCAGAGCGTTGCGCTGCGGATGATTGTAGACCGTGAGGAGGAGATCCGCGCCTTCAAGCCGGAGGAATACTGGTCGCTGGACGCAAAATTCCTTACCCCGGGCACGCGCCGCGTGTTTGCCGCCGCTTTTTACGGCAATGAGCAGGGTAAGATCAAAATTGAAAATAAAGAGCAGGCCGACGCGATCCTTGCAAAGCTCGACGGTGCGCAGTACCGTGTAAAGACCGTCAAAAAGGGCACGCGCCGCAAAAGCCCGGCCCCGCCCTTCATTACCTCCACTTTGCAGCAGGAGGCGTCGCGGCGCATGGGCTTCCAGGCCCGCCGGACGATGAAGGCGGCGCAGGAGCTCTATGAGGGCGTTGAGGTGGAAGGCATCGGCTCCGTAGGTTTGATTACCTATATGAGAACGGACTCCCTGCGCATCTCCGAGGAGGCGCGCGCGCAGGGCAACGACTATATCAAAGAGCATTGGGGCGAGAAATACCTGCCGGATAAGCCGCGCTATTTCAAATCCCGCGCCAACGCGCAGGATGGCCACGAAGCGATCCGACCCACCATGCCGGAGCTCACCCCGGAGCAGGCCAAAAAGAACCTGACCGCCGATCAGTATAAGCTGTATAATTTGATCTGGAAGCGCTTTATGGCGAGCTTGATGGCCAACTGCATTCAGAACACCGTGCGTGCGGAGATCGAGGCGCTGCCGGTGGAAGAGCCGCAGGAGGGCGGGCACTATCTCTTTACCGCCAGCGGCTATTCCATCAAATTTGACGGCTTCACCGTCCTTTATGAAGAGAGCACGGATGACGCGGAAGCCGATGGGAGGCTTCCGGAGATTAAGGAGGGCGACAAATTAAAGCTTAAAGAGATTGGCGGCAACCAGCACTTCACCCAGCCGCCGCCCCGCTATACGGAGGCATCGCTGATTAAAACGCTGGAGGAAAACGGCATCGGCCGCCCGAGCACCTACGCCTCTATTATCTCAACGATCACCAGCCGCGATTACGTCAAGCGCGAGGCAAAGCAGCTGCACCCCACAGAGCTGGGCGAGGCAATGACAAAGCTGCTGCGTGAAAAATTCCCGAAGATCGTCAACACAAAATTTACCGCCTCCATGGAATCCTCGCTCGACAAGGTCGGCGAGGGGCAGGAGGATTATATCAAGATGCTCCACGAGTTTTATGACGACTTCGACGTGACCCTCCAAAAGGTCAAGGAAGAGATGAAGGATGTCAAAATCAAGCTCGCCGAGGATGAAACGGATATCCCCTGTGAAAAATGCGGGCGGATGATGGTGGTCAAGGTGGGCCGCTATGGCAAATTCCTCGCCTGCCCTGGCTACCCGGAGTGCAAGAATACAAAGCCCCTTGTGCAGGAGACGGGCGCGTTCTGCCCGCGGTGCGGCGGCAAGGTGATTATGAAAAAATCCAAGCGCGGTTATCCGTTTTATGGGTGCAGCAATTACCCGGAGTGTAATTTCATGACCTGGGATCAGCCCACGGCGGAAACCTGCCCGAAGTGCGGCAAATCCCTCTTCAAACGGCGCGGCGGCCTGATCGTCTGCCTGAATGAGGGATGCGGCTATGAGCGCAAGGTGGAGCGCAAGAAGAAGGGCGCCGCCGAAGCGGAAGAAAAGCCGGAAACAGAATCGTAATTGCAGAAAGGAACCCGATCCATGGAGAATCAGGCAACCGTAATCGGCGCGGGGCTCGCGGGCTGTGAAGCAGCCTGGCAGCTGGCGCAGGCGAGCGTACAGGTGACGCTCGCCGAAATGAAACCGGTTTATTTTTCGCCCGCCCATCATAGTGGCGGCTTTGCGGAGCTGGTGTGCTCAAACTCCCTCAAAGCGGAGCGGCTTGCCTCCGCCGCGGGCCTGTTGAAGGCGGAGATGAAGGCACTCGGCTCGTTGTGCGTTGCCTGCGCCTATGAAAGCCGTGTCCCCGCGGGCGGGGCGCTTGCTGTGGACCGGGAGCAGTTCTCCCGCTTAGTCACGGAAAAAATCTGCGCCCATGAGCGCATCACGGTTGAACATCGGGAGGTGACGGCGATCCCAACGGAGGGCGTTACGGTTGTGGCGGCCGGGCCGCTTGCCTCCGATGCGCTTGCGCGGGATATCTTTGCCCTGTGCGGAGAGGGCCTGAGTTTTTATGATGCGGCTGCGCCGATTGTCAGCGCGGACAGTATCGATCTGGATCATGCTTTTACCCAGTCCCGCTATGGCCGGGGCGGGGAGGACGACTATATCAACTGCCCGATGGACAAAGCGGAATATGAAGCGTTTTATGAGGCGCTGCTCCACGCCGAGCGCGCAGAGCTTCATTCGTTTGACAAAAAGCGTGGCGTTTACGAGGGCTGCATGCCCATTGAGGTGATGGCCTCCCGCGGGGCGGATACGATGCGCTTCGGCCCCTTAAAGCCGGTAGGCCTGCGCGACCCGCGCACCGGGCACAGGCCGTGGGCGGTTCTGCAATTGCGTAAGGAGAATGCGCAGGGGACGATGTATAACCTCGTGGGCTTCCAAACCAACTTGAAGTTTGGCGAGCAGAAGCGCGTTTTTTCGATAATCCCGGCGCTGAAAAACGCGGAATTTTTGCGCTACGGCGTGATGCACCGCAATACCTTCCTCGATTCGCCGCGGCTGTTAAACGCGGATTACTCCCTGCGGGAGCGGCCGGATTTGTTTTTTGCCGGGCAGATTACAGGGGTGGAAGGCTATATGGAATCCGCTGGCTCCGGCATCCTCGCAGGGCTTAACGCGGCGCGCAGGCTGCGCGGGCAAGCCCCCCTCCTGCTGCCGCGGGAGACGATGCTCGGCGCGCTGGCGGCCTATATCAGCGATCCGTCGGTTGAAAATTTTCAGCCGATGGGAGCGAATTTCGGCGTACTGCCGCCGCTTGACCGGCAGATTCGGGAGAAAAAGGCGCGCTATGAGGCGCTTTCCAATCGTGCGCTGGAAGCGCTTTCCGCCCGGCTGCGGGAGGAAGGCTTCAATCAATAAAACGGCATGAAAATGCACAACATAGAGAGAAGGTCAGACGAATGAAAATCATTGCAGACGCATTCGGCGGGGATCACGCGCCGCTTGAAATTCTCAAAGGCTGCGAAATGGCAGTGCGCGAGCTTGGCGTTACCATCCTCCTCACAGGCGATGAGGCGAAAATCAGGGACTGCGCGCAGGAAAACGGGATTTCCCTCGACCGCATGGAAATCCTCCATGCGCCGGACGTCATGGGGATGGAGGATGCGCCCACGAGTATTGCCAAGGAGAAGGGGGATACTTCTATGGCAGTCGGCCTGAAGGCGCTGGCTGAGGGCCGGGGCGATGCGTTCGTCTCCGCGGGCAGTACGGGAGCGCTGGTTGTGGGCGCGACGCTTATTGTCAAGCGTATCCGCGGCGTACGCCGCGCGGCGATCGCAAGCGTCCTGCCGTCGAATAAGGCGCCGTTTTTGCTCATGGACTGCGGTGCAAACGTGGAATGTACCGCGCAGATGCTCGATCAGTTCGGCGCGATGGGCAGCTTTTACATGCAGAAGGTGCTCGGCGTGGAGCGGCCCCGCGTGGGCCTTGCCAACATCGGCACGGAAAAGACCAAGGGCGGGCCGCTCCAGCTGGAGGCCTATGAGCTGATGGAAACGTCGGATTATCACTTCATCGGCAATGTTGAGGCGCGCGACGTGCCGTTCGGCGCGTGCGACGTGCTGGTGGCGGATGGCTTCACGGGCAATATGCTCCTGAAGATGTATGAGGGCGTGGCCGGGGCGATGATGGTCAATATCAAAGCGATTTTCAAAAAAAGTCTGCTGACAAAGCTCAGCGCCCTGATGATCAAAAACGGGCTGATGGATTTTAAAAAGCGGATGGATTACACGGAGTTTGGCGGAGCGCCGCTTCTGGGTATCTCAAAGCCGGTGATCAAGGCGCACGGCTCCTCCAATGCGAAGGCGTTTTGCAGCGCGATCCGCCAGGCGAAGCAGTTCAGCGAGACGGGCGTGATCGAGAACATTGCGAACGCGGTATCCAAAACCAATCAGGATACAAAGGCTTGAGAAATTTGTTCCGAAAAGGAGAGCGGTTTTCAAACCGGGCATGGAAAGGATGGACATACGGATGAACGATCGGGAAAAGCTCAAGGAGCTGGAAAAAAAGCTGGGATATACCTATCAAGACATCAACTTGCTGGAGCGCGCGCTGACGCATTCTTCCTATGCCAACGAGCGGCAGGTTTCCTATGGCAGCAACGAGCGGTTGGAATTTTTGGGCGATTCCGTGCTCGGCTTTATCACAGCGGATTATTTTTACCGCCATTTTTCCCATCTGCCGGAGGGCAAGCTGACGAAGCTGCGCGCGGCGACGGTGTGCGAGAAATCCCTGCACGGCTTTGCATTGGAGATTTCTTTGGGGGAATATCTGCGCCTGGGCCACGGTGAGGAGAACACGGGCGGCCGCGAGCGCCCCTCGATTCTGGCGGACGCTTTTGAAGCGGTGATCGCGTCGATCTATCTTGACGGCGGGATTGAAAGCGCGCGCACCTTCGTGCTGCGCTTTATCAAGGACGCGGTGCAGCACAGCCTGCCATTTAAGGATTATAAGACGACGCTGCAGGAGATCATCCAGCAGAACCCGGAGGAGGAGCTGGAATATGTCCTCACGGATGAAAGCGGGCCGGATCACGACAAGTCCTTCACCGTGGAAGTGCATCTCAACAGCAACGTCATCGGCCGCGGCACGGGCCGGAGCAAAAAGCTCGCCGAGCAGGCGGCGGCGCGCGAGGCGCTTGCGCTGATGGGCCTGTGAGCGGGAAGCATATCAACATTGCCCTGTTCATCCCGCACGAGGGGTGCCCGCACCAGTGCAGCTTTTGCAATCAAAAGAGCATTTCCGGCGCGGTGAAAAAGCCGCGCGCGGCAGATGTGACGGCCGCTGTGGAGACAGCCTTGCAAACGTTGCGCGCGCGGGATTGCGCGGGCGCGCAGCTCGCCTTTTTCGGCGGCAGCTTTACGGCGATCGACAGGGCGTATATGGTGGAATTGCTATGCGCCGCGCAGCCGTATCTGAAACGGGGGCAAATCGCGGGCATCCGCGTTTCCACCCGGCCCGACGCAGTGGACACCCCCGTGCTTGCTCTTTTAAAGCAATATGGCGTGACCGCCATTGAGCTCGGCGCACAGAGTATGGATGACCGCGTTCTGTTTCAGAACGGCCGCGGCCATACGGCGCAGGATGTGGAGGATGCCTCCCGGCGCATCCAGGAGATGGGCTTCGAACTCGGGCTCCAGATGATGACGGGCCTGCCCGGCGATACGCCTGCGGGCGCGGAGCATACGCTCAGCCGGCTGCTGGCGCTCAGGCCTGATACGATGCGGATTTACCCCACCATTGTTTTGGAGGGCACGCCCCTGGCGGAGCAGTACCGCTCCGGCGCATACCTGCCGCAGCCGCTGGAAGAGGCGGTTTCCCTCTGCGCCTCACTTCTACTGTGGTGTGAAGAGGCGGGCGTGCCGGTGATCCGCCTTGGCCTGCACGCGGGCGGTGATGTGGAGAAGGGCTATGTCGCCGGGCCGTGGCACCCGGCGTTCCGGGAGCTGTGCGAAGGGGAAATTTATTATCAAAACGCGCTTCACGCGCTGCGGGAATGCCTGCCGGAGGGCCCGAAAGCTATTTTAACGGTAGCGCCGCATTGCGTTTCCAAAATGACGGGCCAGCGCCGCAGGAATCTGGAACGGCTGAAGGAGCAGGGCTTCGACTGCCGGATCACAGCGGATGCAGGATGTAAAAAATATGAAGTAAAAGCAGAGCGCCAGATATGAGATGTCAGACGTTGGGCGAAGGAATCCTTTCGCTCGGATGACTGAGATCTGATGTCTGCCGGCTGAACTTGGAGGTTCCATACCGGATGATTTTAAAATCGCTTGAAATGCAGGGCTTTAAGTCCTTCCCGGATAAAACGGTGCTCACCTTTGACAAGGGGATCACCTGCGTTGTCGGCCCCAACGGCAGCGGAAAGAGCAACGTTTCCGACGCGGTGCGCTGGGTGCTCGGCGAGCAGTCCACCAAAAGCCTGCGCGGCTCGAAGATGGAGGATGTGGTGTTCAGCGGCACCGGCGTGCGCCGGGCGCAGGGCTTTGCGGAGGTGACGCTGCGGCTCGATAACCGCGACCGCGCCCTCTCCCTCGATGAGGACGAGGTGGCCGTAACCCGCCGCTACTACCGCTCTGGAGAGGGGGAATACCGCATCAATGGCAATGCCGTGCGGCTCAAGGATATCCACGAGCTGTTTATGGATACGGGCCTCGGGCGCGATGGCTATTCGATCGTCAGCCAGGGTAAAATTGCGGATATGATCTCCGCAAAATCCGGCGAACGGCGCGAGATGTTTGAGGAGGCGGCGGGAATCTCCCACTACCGCTACCGGCGCACGGATGCGAACCGCCGCCTGGAACAGGCGCAGGAAAACCTGGTGCGCCTGAAGGATATCCTCTCCGAACTGGAAGCGCGCGTGGAGCCCCTGCGGGAGCAGAGCGAGAAGGCGGAGCGCTTTTTGGTGCTGGCACAGGAGAAAAAGGAGCTGGAGATCGGCCTTTGGCTGCATACGATCCGGCAATCCAACGAGCGCTTGCGCGAGCAGGAGCATAAAATTTCGCTCGCCAATGCCCAGCATGAGGGTGCCGAGCGGGAGCTTGCGGAGATCGAGGAGGAGATCGAATCGATCATCGCCCAGTCGCAGGAGGTCACGGTGCGCATCGACGAGGTGCGCCACGGTGCTGCCCGGCTGGAGGAGGAAGCCGCCCGGCTGGAAGCGCAGGCGGCAGTGGCGGATAACTCCATTTTACATAACAACGAGGCGATTGCCCGCATCCAGAAGGATCGGGAGCAGGCGGAGGAGACCTGCCGCCATTTAGAGGAGCGCATTGCACAGGAGCGCGGCGCGATCGAAGAACTATTACGAAACGCGGAGGAGCAGCATACCGCGCTGGAGGGGCTTGCCCGCCAGGCGGCGGATTTCAATGCCCAGGGCGAAGCGCTTGCGGGCCGATGTGCCTCCATTTCAGCGGAGATCACACACTTCGGCGGCCAGGTGGCGGATTGCCGCGTGCAATCCTCCCATGTGGAGAGCGCCATGGCGGAAATCACGGCGCGCGTGGCAACGATCGACGAAACGTTTGCCGCCCGCAGCGAGCTGATGGAGCGGCTGAACCGCGAAAAGCAGGCGGCCCAGGCGGATTACAAAGCATGCGGGGAGGCGGTGGAGGAGCTCTCCAACGCGATGCAGGGCTATTCCATGCGGCTCGATTCCCGCCGCGCCAAGGCGGAAAAGCGGAAAAAAGAGCAGGAAAACCTGGAGCTCGACCTGCGGCAGAAAACCGCGCGCGTCAATATGCTCGAGGATATGGAAAAGAATATGGAGGGCTATACGGGCAGTGTGCGCGCCGTGATGCGGGAGGCAAAACGCGGCAATCTGCGTGGCATCCACGGCGCGCTTTCCCAGCTGATCTCTGTGCCGGAGCAGTATGCCACCGCCATTGAAACGGCGTTTGGCGCGGCGCTTCAGAACATTGTGACGGATGGGGAAGGCGACGCCAAGCGGGCCATCCAGTTTTTGAAGGAGACCAAAGGCGGTCGCGCGACGTTTTTACCCTTGAGCGCCGTACGTGGCCGCACGCTGGAGGAACGGGGCCTCGCCCAGTGCGAAGGCTTTGTTGCCGTTGCATCCGATTTGGTAAAGTGCGATGCAAAATATGAGGCGGTCGTCAAGGCGCAGGTTGGGCGCACAGCGGTGGCGGAGGATATGGATTGCGCCATCGCCATCGCGCGAAAATTCAGCTACCACTTCCGCATCGTCACGCTCGATGGCCAGGTCATCAATGCCGGCGGCTCGATGACAGGCGGTTCCCGGATGCAGAATGCGGGCTTTTTGAGCCGCTCGAATGAGATTGAGAAGCTGCGTGCCGAAATGCAGGCCGCGCAGGCAAAGCTCAGCGAAAGCGCCGCCGCCTATAAAGCGGCGCGGGAGGAATTCGCCGCGGCGCAGGCGGAATTTGAGGGCGCGCAGGCGGATTTGACGCGCGCGCAGGAGCAGCGCGTGCGCAGTGAAAGCGCGCTCCGGCTTGTGGCGGGCCAGCTGGAAACGGCAAACGCCACGGCCGGTGATTTGCAGCGCGAGCGCGAGGCCGCCGCTGAGCGGCTCTCCGGCCTCGAAAAGGAGCTGGAGCAGGCGCATGCCAGGGAGGCGGAGCTCTCCGCCCAGATGGAGGAGGCGGAGAAGCGGCTTTCCGCCGTGACAGAGGAGCGTGAAGCGCTCGCCGCGCAGCGGGATGCTTTGAGCGGGCAGGAGAAGGAGCTGCAGCTCTCCCTGCTTGCCGCGGAGAAAGACCGCCAGGCCCACGCGGAAACGATTGAATCCCTGGAACGCCGCCGTGCCGGGCATCTGGCGCGCGCGGAGGAGCTCTGCGCGGAGATTGCCGGCGTAGAGGAGAAAAACCGCGCCCTCGCCGGGGAAAAGGCGGAGCTGGAAACACAGGCGCAAACGCTTCGCGGGCAGAGCGGCGGCTCAAAAGAGGAGATCGAGGGCTATATCGAAAAGCGTAACGAGCTGGAGGCGCGGTCTTCCAAGCTGCGGCTAATGGAGCGGGCGAAATCCGCTGAGCGGGAGAAATTGAGCGGCGAGCTCGCCCGCCTGGAGGAGCGCAAGGCAGCCATGCGCAAGGAGTATGACGAAACGGTCAATAAGCTCTATGATGAATACCAGCTCACCCGCCGGGAGGCGGAGCAGCTCTGCCCGGAGCTGAAGGAGCCAGCAAAGGCGCAGCGGCGGCTTTCCGAACTCAAGGCGCAGATTCGCGCGCTGGGGAGCGTCAACGTCAGCGCCATTGAAGAATATAAGGAGGTCAGCGAGCGCTATACCTTCCTGAAGGAGCAGATCGGCGATGTGGAGGCCTCCCGCGATGAGCTGCTCCGGCTGATCGAGGAGCTGACAAAGAAGATGTCGGATCAGTTCCGCGAGCAGTTTTATAAGATTAACACCCACTTTGGAGAAACGTTTACCGAGCTGTTCGGCGGCGGCAAGGCCGAGCTTTTGCTGGAGGACCCGCACGACGTGCTCGAATGCGGCATCGATATCAAGGTGCAGCCGCCGGGGAAAAACGTGCAGAATATCGATCTGTTGTCCGGCGGGGAGAAGGGGCTTTCGGCCATCGCGCTCCTGTTTGCAATCCTGAAGGTGACGCCATCGCCCTTCTGCATCTTCGACGAGGTGGAGGCCGCGCTCGACGACGTCAACGTTACGCGCTACGCACAGTACTGCCGCCGCATGACGCGCAGCACGCAGTTCATCCTGATTACCCACCGCCGCGGCACGATGGAGGAGGCGGACGTCCTCTACGGCATCACGATGCAGGAAGAGGGCGTGTCCAAGATGCTGGAGCTCAAAACGGCGGAGATGGCGAAAAAACTGGGGATTGGCTGACCAAGGCATGCATTTTCTGCGGCGGGCGGATGGATTTCTCCGCCGCAGTATGATATGATAGCTTCAAACAAAGTTTGAAGCATAGGAACGCTTCGCATTATGGTATAATAGCTTCAAACAAAGTTTGAAGCATTGTAAAAATGTCTGTCGGCGCGAAACGCCTCCTGTCGCAGGGCGGCAACGCCATTTTTAGATAGGAGTGCTTCGCATTATGGTATAATAAAAAAGAATCCGTTTGATTCGGCCGGCTTTTCTGAATGGGTACGGCTTGAAGCATCCGGCTGTTGGATCAAGAAAGAATAGCAGGGGGCCGATTTCATGGGGCTTTTTAAAAAATTCAACTTTGGGTTAAAGAAAACGCGGGAGCAGATGTCCGGCGCGATCGATTCCGTGCTGGAGGCGAGCGCGGCGATCGATGACGCGCTGTTTGAGGAGTTGGAGGAAATCCTCATCATGGGCGATGTGGGCGTGACAACGGCGCAGCATATTATAGATGAGCTGCGCGAGCGCGTGAAAAAACGCGACCTGAAAAAGCCGGACAAGCTGCGCCGGGTGATCCGGGAGGTTGTGGCCGATATGCTCTCCGGCAAGGAGGGGATGGAGCTTGATACGATCCCGTCCGTGATCCTGGTGATCGGGGTAAACGGGGTAGGCAAAACGACCACCATCGGCAAGATGGCGGCCTACTATAAGGCGCAGGGCAAAAAGGTGATTTTGGCGGCGGCGGATACCTTCCGCGCGGCGGCGATTGAGCAGCTGGAAATTTGGGCGGAGCGCGCCGGGGTGGAAATTGTCAAGCACCGTGAGGGTGCGGACCCGGCGGCGGTTATTTTTGATACGATTGCGGCGGGCAAAGCGCGGGACGCGGATCTGATTATCTGCGATACGGCGGGCCGGCTGCACAATAAGAAGAATTTGATGGAAGAGCTCTCCAAAATTTACCGCGTGATCGACAGGGAGCTTCCTTACTCTGACCGCGAGGTGCTCCTTGTGCTCGACGCGACCACGGGCCAGAATGCCGTGAACCAGGCGCGGGAGTTTATGAACGCGGCGGAAATTACGGGCATTGTGCTCACAAAGCTCGACGGCACAGCCCGCGGCGGCGTGGTACTGAGCATCATGGACGATTTGAAAATCCCGGTTAAATTTGTGGGTGTCGGCGAGCAGGTCGACGATCTGCAGCCGTTTGACGCAGATGCCTTTGCGGAGGGCTTATTTGAAAACGTCAGCCGGGAGGACGAGCCGCAGGCATAATCAATCGGTTTCAACAGGGAAAGGATGGTCATGACGATGGGCAAATTGAGAAAGGCTATCCGGGCGACCGGTCGCTTTTCCTGGCAGCTGTGGAAGAAGATTTACCACCGCTGGTATGACCGCGGCGGCGAGCGCTATCATCCGTTGGAGCTCCGGCACAAAAAGCACCCGGGGCTCTGGGATTACCTCGGTGATCCGAAGCGCGATCAGCGCTCCAGCAAATATGCGGTGCGCCGCCAGAAGCGTTTGGAGCGGCGCAGGCAGCGCAGGCTGCTCCGCAGGGAGCGGCGGTATCTGCGCAGGCAGCGCTGGAGAGCGCGCCTGAGCATCCCCGAATAGAGCAGGAAAGGCAGAAATGAACCGTATGGATTTTTTAATCGCAACGCATAATATGAAAAAGAGAGATGAGCTTGCCCGGATTCTAGCGCCCTTAGGCGTGTGTGTTCTGACGGCGGACGAGGTCGGTGTGACGCTCACCGACGTGGAGGAAACGGGAAAGACCTTTGAAGAGAACGCCTTTCTCAAGGCGGATTCTGGCTGCCGGGAGAGCGGGCTGCCCTGCATTGCGGATGATTCCGGCCTGGAGGTCGATGCGCTGGGCGGCGCGCCGGGCGTGTATTCCGCGCGCTACGCGGGCGAGCATGGGAACGATCAAAAAAACAACGCGCTTTTGCTGGAAAACCTCAAGGCAGTTCCGGCACCGCGGCGCACGGCGCGCTTTGTCAGCAGCGTGTGCTGCGTTTTCCCGGATGGGCGGCATTTTACGGTGCACGGCACCTGTGAGGGGACGATTGCATTTGAACCGCACGGCGAGGGCGGCTTTGGATATGATCCGCTGTTTCTCGTGGGGGAAAAAACCTTTGGGGAGCTGACAGCGCAGGAGAAAGACCGCGTCAGCCACCGCGGAAATGCGCTGCGGAAATTGGCGCAGGAGCTTCCCAAGTATCTTGACAATGAAAGGAAAACCATATGACAAGTAAGGAAAGGGCTGCGCTGCGCGCGCAGGCCAATTCATTGGAGGCTCTGTTTCAAGCGGGCAAGGGCGGCGTAAACGATGCGCTCATCGCGCAGACGGACGACGCTTTGCGCGCGCGGGAGCTCATCAAGATAAAGGTATTGTTGGAAACCACGCCGGAGCCACCGAAGGCGATTGCGCAGAAGCTGGCAGAGGCGACCGGGGCCGAGATTGTGCAGGTGATTGGCGGGAGCATTGTGCTATACCGTTACAGCCCGGCGCTGCATGAGCCGGTGAAGAAGGAAAAGCCAAAATCCGGCACAGGCAACCGCCCCAATAGCCGCAAGAGCGCAGCGCGGCTGCGCCAGAAGCGGGAGGACGGCCGTTTTTCCGCACGGCGGGGCCGTGGCCAATAGCCCGGCCAACGGAGGAAAACGCGATGGCAGAGGGGCATATGCTGGAGCCAGGCAGGCGGCGTATCGGCATTTATGGCGGCACCTTTAACCCGCCGCACAGCGGCCATGTCCATTTGGCGCGCACGCTTGCGCAATCGATTGGGCTTGCGCGGGTGCTCATCATCCCGGCGAACTTGCCGCCGCACAAAGAGGCGCATGACCTCGTGAGCGGGGCGGACCGGATGCAGATGTGCCGCCTTGCGTTTGCAGGCGAGCCTTTTGAGATCAGCGGCCTGGAGCTTTCCCGCGGCGGGAAGAGCTACACCTGCGATACGCTGGCGGCGCTGCAAAAACAATATGGCAATGCGGAATTTTATCTGTTTCTGGGCACGGATATGCTGCTCTCTTTCCACCAATGGCATAATCCGCACGAAATTCTCCGCATGTGCAGGCTGTGCGTGGCGGCGCGGGGTGGGATGGAGGAGTATGCCGCGCTGGAGGATTATATCCGCGGCGGCCCGCTGGGAGATCTCAGCGACCGGGTTATCCTCTGCACCGTGCGTCCTGTGCCCGTCAGTTCTACCGAGCTGCGGGAGAGGCTGCGGGAAGGCCGCGCGGTGGAGGGCCTGATCCCACACGAAGTATGCCGCTATATTCAGGAAAAGGGGCTTTATCGGATGTTGGATACGCAGCGAAATGAAGAATTTATCGCCGCCATACGCGGAAAGCTCCGCCCGGAGCGCTTTGCGCATTCGCTCAATGTGGCAGAAGAGGCCAAGCGGCTGGCCCAAAAATATGGAGCGGATCCAGAAAAAGCATATACAGCAGGAATCCTGCATGATATAATGAAAAACAGCCCTCCGGAGGAGCAGCTTTCCATCATGGATCAGGCTGGCATCATCCTTACGGCGGACGAGCGCGCAAACCCCAAGCTATGGCATGCGATGGCGGCCGAAGCCTATGCGCGCACGGTTTTGCAGGTGCGGGATGCGGATATTTTACAGGCGATCCGCTACCATACCACGGCCCGCGCAGGCATGAGCGTGCTGGAAAAGGTGCTCTACATCGCGGATTTTATCTCCGCTGATCGCGATTATAACGGCGTGGAGGGGATGCGCGCGGCGGCCGAGATAAGCCTTGAAGCCGCGATGCTGGAGGGGATGCGTTTTTGCATCACAGACCTTGTGCAGAGCGGGCAGGTGATTCATACCGATAGTGTGGAGGCCTATAATGAAATTCTCATAGCCGGCCTTCCTGGGGAGAGGACGGTGGACAATGCGTAAAACAGAGCGCCATGTTCAGATAGGAATGCTGCTCTATTGCCTGTTTGTGTCTTTTTGTTTTCTGACAATCTGCACAAAGAGCTCTTTTTTATATCCCCTGAATAACGGGAGCGATATCCAATGCTTCTTCACCGTGGGCAAAGGCATGATGCACGGCCTTGTGCCCTATCGGGATCTGGTGGAGCAAAAGGGGCCGTTGCTCTATTTTTTATACGGCCTTGCGTCGCTTGTGTCGAGCCGGTCTTTCTTCGGCGTTTATCTGCTGGAGATTTTATCGTATACGTTCTTTCTGTTTTATTCCTATAAAATTGTCACGCTGTTTTTCCAGCCGGCGGTATCTAACTATTTTTACCTCGCCGCGCCGTTGATGGCGCTGGTGAGCTTTGCCTCCCCGAGCTTTTTTCACGGCGGGGAGACGGAGGAATATGTGCTGCCGCTGCTCGCGTTCACTCTGTATATCCTATTGCGTTACTGCCGGGAAGAATACCCAAAGCCGATGCCGCTGAGCTGGCTTGTGCTGACGGGCGTCTGTGCCGGATGTGTGCTGTGGATGAAATTTTCCCTGCTGGGCTTCTGGTTTGGCTTTATGGCAGTGGTTGCGTTTGCGATCCTGTTTACGCAGGGGCTTGGCAGAGCGGTGATCAGCTGCCTGGTGTTTTTGGGCGGGATGGCGGCGACGGCGCTGCCTTGGCTTGCCTATTTTGGGGTGCACGGCGCGCTGAAGGATCTCATCGAGGTTTATTTTTACAACAATATTTTTGGTTATTCCACGCCGATGACCATGGCCGAGCGCATGCAGAGCATCTGGCAGGTGCTCGTGCGCATGAGCGACCGTTCGCCATGGCTGCTCGGCGCGGCGGTAGCTGGGGTTGCTGGAATGTTGATTTTCCGCAAGCTCCACAAAAATTGGGTTGGGGCGGTGGGGCCGCTCATGTGCGCGGTGTTCCTGACGCTTGGCCTTTATTGGGGCGGCCGGTCGTATACCTACTATTTCTTTATTTTTGCCGGGTTTACCTGCCTTGCCGCGGTGGTTGCGATTCATATTGCCGTGGGGCTTATTGAGATGATATGGGGCAAAGGGCCAAAACGGAATTCCCAACCGGGCAAAGGGATGCTAGCGCTGGCCGCCGTTTTGACGCTGGTTCTGACGGGCGCCTCTTATCAGTTATGTGCAAACACCTATTTACTCGGTGTGCCGAAGGAGGAGTGCGTGCAATACAAGTTTGCGGATATCATCCACGAAAAAGAGAATGCCACGCTGCTCAACTATGGCTTCCTCGATTTTGGGTTTTACTATGCGGCGGATATCCTGCCGGTCAACAAATATTTTTGCTTGCTCAATATTCCGGATGAAAACCTGCCGGAGATGCGCGCCCAGCAGCGCCAGATTGTGCAGGAGAAGAGCGTGGATTTCATTGTGATGATGCTCAACGTGGAGACGGACGTATCGGATCTCTTCTACCCCTCCCTATTCTTCAATTATGAGGTGGCGGCGGAGCAGATTGATACGGTCGATAATGTTAGCCAAGTGAAATTTGTGCTGTTCCGGGCCAAAGATATTGGGTAGCCCTTGTAAAGAGAACGGTTTTGGTGCATGATAAAAGAGAGTTTCATACATGGAGGGATTTGATGACAGGAATTGAGTTAGTAAAGGCCGCCGTCCACGCGCTGGATGAGAAAAAGGCGGAGGATATTGAGGTAATCCAGATCACGGAATTATCCGTGGTGGCTGATTATTTTGTGATTGCAAACGGAACATCCAATACGCATGTGCGCGCACTCGCGGGCGAGGTGGAGGATGCGCTCTCCAAGCAGGGCGTGGAGGCGGGCCATATCGAGGGCCGCGCCACGGGCTGGATCCTTTTGGATTACGGCAGCGTGGTGGTGCATGTGTTCCACAAGGAGAGCAGGGCCTATTATAACCTGGAGCGCCTGTGGGCGGACGGTAAAAAGATTGAGATAGACGGTATGATCGACAGCTGAGGCATTTTTAGAAAGGGCTGCCGCCTTTTTTGAAAAGGATAGAAAGGATGGACTGTAGATGAACTACGACTTTAAACAGGTGGAAAAGAAATGGCAGAACCGGTGGGAGGAAACAGGCGTTTTCCACGCGAAGAACGAATATGACCGCCCGAAATTCTACTGCCTGGTAGAATTTCCGTATCCCTCCGGGCAGGGGCTGCACGTCGGCCATCCACGCTCCTACACGGCGCTGGATATTGTGGCGCGTAAAAAGAGGCTTCAGGGCTATAACGTGCTCTATCCGATGGGGTGGGATGCCTTTGGCCTGCCCACGGAGAACTATGCCATCAAAAACCATATTCACCCGGAGATCGTGACGCGTGACAACGTGGCGCACTTTAAGCAGCAGCTGCAGTCCCTCGGATTTTCCTTTGACTGGAGCCGCGAGGTCAACACGACAGACCCATCCTATTACAAATGGACGCAGTGGATCTTCCTCCAGCTGTTCAAAAAAGGCCTGGCCTATAAGAAGGAGATGGCCGTCAACTGGTGCCCCTCCTGCAAGTGCGTGCTTGCCAATGAAGAGGCCGCAGGCGGTGTGTGCGAGCGCTGCGGCAGCGAGGTGGTACGCAGGGTGAAAAGCCAATGGATGCTCAAGATTACGGCCTATGCCCAGCGGCTGCTCGACGATCTGGATGACCTCGATTTCATCGACCGTGTCAAGGTGCAGCAGCGCAACTGGATCGGCCGCTCCACCGGTGCGGAGGTCGATTTCACCGCGACCACGGGTGATAAGATGACTGTTTACACCACCCGGCCGGATACGCTCTTCGGCGCAACCTACATGGTGCTCTCCCCGGAGCATCCGCTGATTGAAAAGTGGGCGGATAAAATCGAGAATCTGGACGAGGTACGCGCTTATCAGGCGGAGGCGGCTCGTAAATCCGACTTCGAGCGCACAGAGGTCAATAAGGATAAAACCGGCGTATGCATCCAGGGCGTGCGCGCGGTGAACCCGGTCAACAACACGGAAATTCCGATTTTTATCTCCGATTACGTGCTTGTCTCCTACGGCACGGGCGCGATCATGGCGGTGCCCGCGCACGATACGCGCGACTGGGAGTTTGCAAAAAAATTTGAGCTGCCGATCATTGAGGTGGTTCAGGGCGGCGACGTGGAGAAGGAAGCGTTTACGGACTGCGCGACCGGCGTCATGGTCAATTCCGGCTTCCTGACAGGCCTGACAGTGGATGAGGCCAAGGCAAAAATCACCGAATGGCTCACAGAGAACGGCAAGGGCCACTCCAAAGTGAACTTTAAGCTGCGCGACTGGGTGTTTTCCCGCCAGCGCTACTGGGGCGAGCCGATCCCGATCGTCTATTGCGAAAAGTGCGGCTATGTGCCGCTGCCGGAGGATCAGCTTCCGCTAAAGCTGCCAATGGTGGATTCCTACGAGCCGACGGAAACGGGCGAATCCCCGCTTGCCAAAATGACGGATTGGGTAAACACCACCTGCCCGCACTGCGGCGGCCCTGCCAAGCGAGAAACGGACACTATGCCCCAGTGGGCGGGTTCCTCCTGGTATTTCCTGCGCTATTGCGACCCGCATAACGACGAGGCGCTGGCCTCCAAGGAAGCGCTCGAATACTGGACGCCGGTGGATTGGTACAACGGCGGCATGGAACATACCACGCTCCACTTGCTCTACAGCCGCTTCTGGCATAAATTCCTCTATGATATTGGCGTGGTGCCCACCAAGGAGCCGTATCAGAAGCGCACGAGCCACGGCATGATTTTGGGCGAAAACGGCGAGAAGATGAGCAAATCCCGCGGGAACGTTGTGAATCCGGATGATATTGTGAGCGAATACGGCGCGGATACGATGCGCCTTTATGAGATGTTCATCGGCGATTTTGAAAAGGCGGCTCCGTGGAATTCCGCTTCCATCAAGGGCTGCAAGCGGTTCCTCGACCGCGTGTGGAACCTTCAGGACATCGCCGTTGACGGCGACGGCTACCGCCCGGAGCTGGAGGCGCTGATCCACCGCACGATCAAAAAGGTAACGGAGGATATCGACAACCTTAAGGCAAACACCGCGATCGCCGCGATGATGAGCCTGCTCAATGCGATCGCAGATACAGGCGCTGTGACGAAGGGCGAATTGCGCACTCTGACGCTTCTGCTCAACCCCTTTGCCCCGCATATGACGGAGGAGCTTTGGGAGCAGATGGGCTTCGGCGGTACGGTAACGGATCAGCAGTGGCCCGCCTACGATGAGGCAAAGTGTAAGGATGAAACGGTTGAGATCGTTGTGCAATTAAACGGTAAGGTGCGCGCGAAGCTCTCCATTCCGGCGGAGACCGAGGCGGCGGATGCGATTGCGCTTGCAAAGCAGGAGGAGAAGATCAAGGCAGCGATTGAGGGCATGCAGATCGTGAAGGAAATCTATGTCAAAGGCAAGCTGGTAAACCTGGTGGTGAAACCGCAGAAATAAAATAACAGCTGGTAGCTGCATTATGAGATTGTAATCATTTTTGATCAATCAACGCTTGGCAGGCTTTGTTTTATTGCTTACCGTGTTTTACAATGAATTGATGAAAACAGCCCCGTCCTATTCGGATGGGGCTGTTTTTAAAATTGCAGGGTAGTAATGAGATAAAAAAGTGCCTCTTTTGGATGTAGAATACAGGACGCCGTGTTTGGATAATAGACGTTTGATGTTAGATCAATTTGCTATCTTTCTTGTTCAAAATGAAGGGATTAGAAAAATAGATCAGGGGTTTGTAGGGGACAGGACATGATTGTTTGAATGAGCCAGAGTTTATATTGATGCGTAATGCACAAAATATAGGATTAATTAATTGCTGATTAAAATTATTTATTAATACTATCCATTATATGTAAAATGTTACTTGATTTTCAAAATAAAATATCATAATATCCTATTATATACTTCAATGTCATAACAAATCGTATTATCCAAGATGTAGGACGTTTGAGGGACAATTGATAGAATCGGAAGTTTCGGTTAGGCAATGCATTCTACAGCTAACAGTAAATTTTTTAGGCGAGGTGGATGAAGTGAAAATTATTGCACGAATCAAACAGCATTCCACAGAGCAATCAGATCAAATTGAGTCGGCACAAATGTTGAAGGAGGAGCTCTCTTCCTTACCTTCTCTGATGCAGAAGGCCGTCGAGGACTTTAGCCCAAGCCTTTTTAGCGCATATGCTGCGCAATGGCGGCGGGCCTATCTCGAATTTTATGCACAGGATGAGATTGGCGCCGAATATATCGCAACTCTCTTGGAAATCAGCGCGAACCAAATTGACTTTAACAACAGTGAATTAGCGGAATACTATCTGGACGAAGCACAGGCACGGGTTGCTGTGCTTTACGGAGAGAATAGCTTTTTAGCTAAGTATATGGAACGTTACTATGCGTTGCTTGAATTTTTGAAAGGAGATTACCAAGCTTGCATTCAGCGTGCCGAAATCGTTCTTTTAGCAATTCATGAAATGAAACAGACAGATGTGCCGGAGGAATTTGATGATATATATATCAATAAAGAAGAACACTTAGAGAATATTTTTTTCTTGTTATTTCATGCTCGGGCACAATTGGATGAAGATAAAGCAGAAAAAGGAATATCCATATTTGATTTGCTTACAATGGTGACCTCACGTGACCCAGATCTCGCAAAATCAATCCTTTTTCGGGAAGCAGCTCCTGATTTGGGATTGTCGCCCGAGATTTTTCAAATCATTGAGCCTAAACTTTCCCTGTATGTGGATTCTTTGGGATATGAGAAGCAGCAACAGTTAATAAAGTTAATGGGGAATATGAACCATTTACAGATGCAGTTTGAGCATCAGGATGTTGATTATTTAGAGAAGGATGCAAAATTATATTGGGTTCAAAAGACCATCGATATTTTTACTGAAATGATCCGCATTTACGGTGAGGAAAGCTTTATTGGAAAGTTATATCAAAATAGAATGGCGAATATGACCCTTTTGATTATGCCGGGATATCTGAAATTAGGGGTTCCTCAAAAAACGATTGCATTTTACCAGGGAATTCAGGATATGCCTATGAATGCCAAGGCTTCATTGGATGTACTCACTTGGATATGCTTGGCGTACGATCAGTTAAATGATTATGAAAATGTGCAGAGAACACTACAACAGATTATCAACACCTATGAAAACACGGTGGAGCAGGTACTGTTTGTATTTGATGAAAAAAAACAGATTGAGTTTTTGGCGATTTTTGAAGGAATTCTTCAAAAATGTGTTTATCTGATTCAAAAGCATAGAGGCAGCGCGGCGGCGTATTGTTTTTATATCAATTACAAAATGCTTGCATATGATTATCGCAGCATCACAAAACAGTATTTAAAAGAGAACCCAAACTACCAAAAAATTGAACGGCTAAAAAGTGAAAATTGGAGTGGTCGCCATACAACGGAGATCCGGAAGTGCCAGATAGAGCTTTTTGAGGAGATTGGGCCGGATATTTATGACGATCTATTTGATATGGATATGCAGAAGATATGCAAGCAGATTCATCATGGCAGTGTTTTAATTGAATTTACTCAGGTATATAGGGAGATTGGAAAAAACTCATATGCTGCATTTATTTTGTATTCTTCCGGCCAAATTCAATTTGTTGAATTGGCTGATGCCAGTTGGATCAATACCCAAGTACATTCTCTAATAGAAGCAATCGTGGAGCATAGAACAGACCTCGATATTTTTAACACGGAGGCCTACCACAATTTAATCAATACTATTTTTGACCCTGTTTTGGAGTATTGTCCGCCGGAGATCAACAAACTTGTGATAGCACCTGTCGACGCTCTATTTTCTATTCCATTTGAATTATTTATTAAGGATGCTTACAGCGTTTGCTATATTGATTCCGGGCGTGAATTGTTGCATCAAAAAGTTCGGCGGGTAGATCTGGAGCATGAAAATATGGCCGCGGGAGCGCCGGATCTGATGAGCTTCCAGCCTTTGAGCACTTCTCCTTATGAAGTATGTACGATTGCAAGGCTCTTAGGTTGTGCACCAAGGATGAAAGAACAAGTAACGAGAGATATTTTCGATAGAGCTTATCAATATTTACATTTATCCACACATGGCCAATATGACTGTGAAATTGCTGATATTTTGTCTGGTTCCTGCTTGTATTTATCAGGAGGCGATCGGATCTCCGCTGAAGAATTATCGATGAAGGATTTTGATGGAACGGAATTGGTTACATTAGCAGCCTGTGAAAGCGGATTGGGGAATCAAACGGGCTTTGAAGGTGTGTTGGGGCTTCGAAGATCCTTCTTGAATGCAGGAGCGAAGCGTATTATTGCCAGCCTTTGGAAGATCCCCGATGCTGCATCTACTATTTTGATGATTCAATTTTATCAAAATTTGTTGATAAAAAAGCTGAGTGTCTATGAGGCCTTAAGGCAGGCAAAGGCATATTTAAGAGAATTAACCGCACAGCAGGTTCGTGCGATTTTTGCAGAGATGGCTGATACCCTTGAGCCAAGTGTTGTAAGCAGCCTGACTTGCTCCATTGAAGATCGAAACGATGGTGAAAAATTGTATCATGCACCTTACTATTGGGCTTCCTTCATTTTAATTGAATCTAATTAGAAAGGCGGTTGCAAATTTGAAACGAGAAGCGATTGATATCATCATAGATATGCTTGATGTGCTTAAATGGCTTGGTAAGCTGAAAGAGAATATAGGAGCTTATGACCGGCTGTCGTTGGGCCCGCTGATCCAAGAAGCAGAGCAAAAAGAAGAGCCTGCCCAAAAATTTCGTGGATATTTACAGGTAATCAATGCCTTTATAACAGTGCACATTTCTGAGTTCGTTGGCGACAATAGCACCAGAGGCGATTTTAATATGGCATTGGATCGCGCCAATATACGATATGCGACAAATTGTTACCGATTAAAAAGATTGTATGAAGAGTTGAGGAACGCAGCAGCAGATGCTGAGTAGAGGTGATATACAGATGTTAGATAGCAGCGTAGGGGTATTAAACTCGTTCATCGAACATGGTGTCATCTTACTAGACCGTGAAACTGCTGTGGTGGCGGCGATCATTCTAGCGGCGCTCTGGTTGGTAAAAAGTCTTCTGGAGCTAGGAAACTCGAAACTTCGCATGAAGGGAAGCAAAATAGAAAGCATTAAAATGCAACTGGAGCTGGAACGCAGTTTTGATGCGGAAAGAGCGAAATATTTGGGACAATACGAGCATCTTCAAAGCCTGTTGGAGGAACTGAAACAAAAAGTAATGGATTCAGAAGCATTGTATCAATTATCATGCCGCATCTATGACGCTTTGGTTCGCTTTCTCAGGGACTATTCTTCCTATTTGATGCAATATGCATTTATTCAGAAGCACGGGTTTAAAAATAAAATAAAATTAGCGGTAGTAATAGATGATGTATATCATTGTATTGAACTATATCAGATGATATATACTTTTTTTCAGGAAATTGATAGTCCATATGACACGTTTTTTTTTGATTACTCGCAAATCAAGCCGCTTGTCTTGTTTGTTAATAGCGGAATTGGCGGAAAAGTTAGAAATCTTATCTATCATAGAGAAGTATTGCAAATAAAAAATATGGAAAATTATTTATTTAAACTAAAATGAAGCAGAATCTACCAAAAGAACGATCTGCTTTTTTGAAGTGCCGTAGTCCTTGGTGCAACATGTCAACTACAGTGTGTCCTTATTCGCCGCTTCCGGAAAGGAAAAATGAAAAAATTTTTGCCTGCTGGTTGACAATCCTTCTTTTTCCCTCTATAATAGCATTCACAACAATTTAACATTCTGCTTTGGTTTACCCAAAAGGCTGTGAAGGAAACAAGACATATCCCCGCGCGTCTCAGAGAGCCGGCGTTCGCTGCAAGCCCGGTACCGCGGTTTATGTGCATAACTCATTCCGGAGCTGCCCGCCTGAAATCATAGGGTGGGACGATGGACCCCGTTAAAGGTCAAGGCCTTGATTGAGGCTGATGAGGGCTGCCGTCAGGCGGCTGAAATAGGGTGGTACCGCGTGGAGATTCCTCCTCGCCCCTATGCATAGGGAGCGGGGCTTTTTGTCATTTTCCGGAAAAAATTTCCGCCCTCCATCGATTCAATCGCTTCCCGGTAGACCGGCGGAAAATCAAGGAGGAATTCTCTATGTATGAAGGCTGCAAAAAGTACATCCCGTTTACCCCGATCAAGATGGAGCACCGCGAATGGCCCGACAAGGTGATCGACCATGCGCCCATCTGGTGCAGCGTTGACCTGCGCGACGGCAACCAGGCGCTGGTAAACCCCATGAACCTGGAGGAAAAGCTGGAGATGTTTCAGCTCTTGGTCGACATCGGCGTGAAGGAGATTGAGGTCGGCTTCCCGTCCGCGAGCGAAACGGAATATGAGATCCTGCGCACCTTGATTGAGAAAAACTGCATTCCGGACGACGTGACCATCCAAGTGCTCGTGCAGGCGCGTGAGCACCTGATCCGCAAGACCTTTGAGGCGATCGAGGGTGCGAAAAATGTGATCGTCCATTTCTATAACTCCACCTCCACCTTACAACGCAAGGTCGTGTTCAAGAAGGATATGGATGGCATCATCGAGATCGCGGCCAATGGCGCCAAGCTCATCAAGGAGCTCACGGACGAGATGCTCAAAAAGCATCCGGGCGTCAATATCCGTTATGAATATTCCCCGGAGAGCTTCACCGGCACGGAGATGGACAATGCCGTTGCCATCTGCGAGCGGGTGATGGAGCTGCTCGACGCAACGCCGGAGAACAAGGTCATTTTGAACCTGCCCTCTACCGTCGAGGGCAGCACGCCCAACGGCTATGCCGATCAGATCGAATACTTCTGCAAGCACCTGAAAAACCGGGAGAGCGCGATCATCTCCCTGCACCCGCATAACGACCGCGGCACCGGCGTGGCGGGCGCGGAGCTGAGCCTGATGGCAGGCGCGGACCGCATTGAGGGCACGCTCTTTGGCAACGGCGAGCGCACAGGCAACGTCGATATCGTCACGCTCGCGCTGAACATGTATACGCAGGGAGTCGATCCACAGCTCGATTTCAGCAATATCAACCATGTCCGCGAGGTATATGAGCGCACGACGAAGATGCATGTGAGCGAGCGTCATCCCTATGCGGGCGCGCTGGTGTTCACCGCCTTCTCTGGCTCCCATCAGGACGCGATCAACAAGGGCGAGCAATATATGAAAACGAGCGGCACGCAGTATTGGGAGGTGCCTTACCTGCCGATCGACCCGGCGGACGTCGGGCGTGAATACGAGCCGATCATCCGCATCAACAGCCAATCCGGCAAGGGCGGCGCGGCATTTATCATGAGCAACAACTTCGGGTACGAGCTGCCAAAGGCCATGCACCCTGAATTCGGCAAGGCGGTCAAGGCGGCCTGTGACGCGGCAGGCACGGAGATCACGCCGCAACAGGTATTCGATCTGTTTAAACAGGAGTATATCGATGTGGACGGCCCGTACCAGATCCTGAAGATGAAATATTACGATGAGGGAGCAGAGGATGGCTCCTCCTCCCACGGCCGCTTTGTGGGGATCATCAAGAACAACGGCTTTGAGCCCACGGAGATTTCCGGCGAGGGCAACGGCCCAATCGATGCGTTCTTCAACGCTTTGCAGCAGGTCGGCATTAGCGGTTACCACTTTGAGGATTATTCCGAGCATGCGATTTCCATTGGATCGGATGCGAAGGCGGTATCCTATATCCACTTGACCGACGCCGAGGGGAAAAATATCTTCGGCGTAGGCATTTCCCACAATATCTACTATGCATCCATCCGCGGCGTACTGTGCGCGATCAATCGCTCCATGCGGGCGCAGAAGGCGGAATGACGGCGGAATGCTCCGGATCAAAATTTAAATGAGGTGACTGGATTTGAAAAACTATCACATTGTCGTCCTGCGCGGCGACGGAATCGGCCCGGAGATCGTGGCGGAGGCCATCAAGGTGCTCGACGCGGCAGGGGAGAAATTCGGCTTCCGCTTTGCCTATGATGAGCAACTCATGGGCGGCTGCGCGATCGACGCAACGGGCGAGCCGCTGCCACAGCAGACAGTGGAGGCCTGCAAAAAGGCGGATTCCGTGCTGCTTGGCGCGGTCGGCGGCTGGAAGTGGGATACCCTGCCCGGCAGCCAGCGCCCCGAGGCGGGGCTGCTCGGCATCCGCAGCGCGCTGGGGCTCTATGCCAACCTGCGCCCGGCAAAGATTTTTGAGCCGCTGAAAAGTGCCTCTCCCATCAAGGACAGCATCATTGGCAACCAACTCGATATCCTCGTTGTGCGCGAGCTGACGGGCGGCATCTATTTTGGGGAGCGCGGCCGGTATGAGAAAAACGGCGCGCCCGCAGCTTATGACACCGAGAGCTATTCCGTGCCGGAGATTGAGCGCATTGTGCGCGTGGCTTTTGATATGGCGATGAAGCGCGGCAAAAAACTGACGAGCGTGGATAAGGCGAACGTGCTCGAATCCTCCCGCCTGTGGCGGGAAACGGTGATCCGCATCTCCAAGGAATACCCGGAAGTGGAGCTCAACCATATGTATGTGGATAACTGCGCGATGCAGCTCGTGCGCAATCCCGCCCAATTTGATGTGATCGTCACCTCCAATATGTTTGGCGATATTCTCTCGGACGAAGCCTCCATGATCAGCGGCTCCATCGGCATGCTGGCCTCTGCGAGCCTTGCGGGGAGCAGCCTGGGGCTTTATGAGCCGATCCACGGCTCCGCGCCGGATATCGCGGGGCAGGGTGTTGCAAACCCGTTGGCAACGATTTTATCCGCCGCAATGATGCTGCGGTATTCCTTTGATGAGGCAGAGGCAGCCGACGCGATTGAAGCCGCTGTGAACGAAGCGCTGCGCAGGGCGCGCACACCGGATATCAAGGCGGAGGGCCTGCCGGTCGTATCCACTGGCGAGATGGGCGACCTGGTGGCAGGTTTGATTACAGAACGCTGATGCTTTTATACAAACAGATCAAAGCCCGGAGTCAATCGGCTCCGGGCTTTGTTTTGATACCATTCGGCAGGAGGATCGTTGGCATACGGTCCTCCTGCCGCCTTCCCATCATGAAATGCTTGATAAACTAGAGAGGAAACGGCGTGCTGCGATTAAGCGGCCATGCCAAAGAGCCCAAGGACGGGCTTCAACAGCCAGCTATAGAACAGGCCCATTGAAACACAATCCACATCGGTCATCGTATAAGCTGCCAGAGAGGGCAAGCCTTCAACGACGATCTGCCCCAGGTACGGCGCAACAAGGGCCGGCAGCAGGGAAATAAACAGGCCGTGCACAATGCTTGCGATAATGGTACCGCGCCGGCCTCCGGTGGCGTTTGCAAAGATAGCGGCCGTGCCTCCTGCAAAGAAATTGCTCATAATACCAGGGATAACCATCGGCAGGCCGAACAGCGGCCACAGGAACATACCGATAATCGTACCTACAGTGGTGAAAATAAAGCCGTATACAATTGCATTTGGCGCATAGGTAAACAGAACCGGGCAATCCAATGCGGGCCGGGCGCCGGGTACAATTTTTTTCGCAATGCCTGCAAAAGCGGGAACCAGCTCGGCGATCAGCAGGCGTACGCCGGTCAGGAGGATAAACAGGCCAACGCAGAAGGTGATGCCCTGCATGATTGCAAATACGATGTAGTTTTTACCGCCTGATGCTTCGGCAACCACTTCAGGCCCGGCCAAAATCGCCATTAGGATATACAGGGGAATCATGACAGAGCCCACTGCAAGATATGTATCCTGCAAGAAAGAAAGCTTTGTACTGATCTTCGTATCCTCTGTGGACTTGGAGGGATCTCCTGTCACCTTGGAGACGAACGCGGCAAGGATGTAGCCCAGTGTGCAGAAATGACCGAGCGCAATGTCATCGCTGCCTGTGATCTTGCGGACAAACGGCTGCGCCATGGCCGGGAAAATAACGCAGCAAATACCGCCAAGGATTGAGCCGAGAATTACTGCCGGGATATGGCCCAGTTTGCAAAGCCCAACGCCGAACAGGATGCTGATCATTGCCATATAGATGGGAGCCTCGCCGTTGAGGAACACATACTTTAGCTTAGTAAATCGGGCAATCAAAATATTGACGACAAAAATGCCTGCATATACCAGGGCGATATCACGCCCGATCGTTGACTCCTGCATGGCCACAGCCAAAACTGCTTCAATGGAGGCGACGGCCCCGTCAATGCCGAGCCCCGCGGAAAACCATGTGCTGAAATTTTCCAGGGAACCGACAATGACGGAGGAGCCGGCGGATAGGATCATAAATCCCATCATGGTTTTAAACGTACCGCTGATGCACTGGCTGACCGATTTGCGTTGCAGAACCAGACCGATCAAAGCGACAAGGCCAAGCACCATCGATGCATTGATTAGAATATTATCGATGATAAAGTCTAAGATACTCATGAAAATACCCATAATTCGCTCCTTTTCCTATCATAGTAGAGTCAGCTGGAATCACAGCCAGCCGTTTGCTTCCAATACAGGCTTCAGCTTTTCACGGATTTCATTCTGATTCACGAGAGATTGCAGGTAGATCTTGTTGGGGAAATCTTGGAAATGATCAAAGTGTGGCTTAAAATTAATCCCCGCAATCAAAATTTCCGCATGCTTGGATGCTGCGGAGAGCATATCGCTGTGATCGATATTTGCCTTTACGCCAAGCTCATTGAGTACAGCCTCAACGGCCATTTGGCATACGAGACTACTTCCGCAACCATTTCCGCAAACCATCAAAATGCTGATCATTTTGGAACACCTTCCTTTCTATGATATTGTGTAGACTGCTTTTTAACTAACTCTGAAGCGAAGCGCAAGATTGCAATTTTGTGATTTGATGTGCTTTGAAACATTCATAAATAGTAACAAAATGAAAATTTTTAGAAGAAATCCTTGTTTCTTAGTGCAATCATACTATATTCATTTCATTATGTCAAATATTTTGTTGAAAAAAATGAAGGATTGTACATAATATATAACAAATCATTTCAATATATAGGGTTAATTTATGCACAATTGAAGAACAGCAAGCGCCGATTCCTTCAAAATGTATCAAAATAATGACATTTAGTTGCAACATATTGCAATTTAAAACAAGATGAGTTATAATGAGGCTGAAAATTTTAGAAGAACCTTTGGATCTGAACTTTACAAAGAAAGGAGTGATGTCATGCTGCTGAAAGAGATTGTCCGGCAAAACAGGGCCGCATTTTTTCCCGGCTCTTCTGACTGGAAGGATGCGATTCGGAAAAGCTGCCAACCGTTGGTGGATACCGGCTGCGCAACGCCGGCTTATGCACAGCGCATTATCGAGTGCGTTGAAGAATTCGGGCCATATATCGTTATTGTGCCCGGGTTGGCAATTCCTCATTCTACGAAAGGGTCGCCCGGTGTGTCTCAGACTGCAATTTCTTTTGTGCGATTTGAGCAGCCTGTTATATTTGATCCGGAGGACCGCGAAAAGGACGCCCGCGTATTTTTTGCACTGGCAGCGGTTGATGAGGATGCGCACATAAAAAATATGCGCCAGCTCTTCAAGATCCTCTCCAATGAGGAATTGCTCGAAAAACTGGCGCATGTCAGCTCCCCACAGGAGTTGGCGATGCTCGATGATCAATATCTTGGCGGTTGATCGTCACTCCAAGGAGGGCAAAAGAGTAAGCAGGTCGGGGAACCGGTTAATCCGCAAAGCCGCTTCGGGGACATGCCCGAAGCCATAGGAAGCCCAGATGAATGCGGCGCCAGCCTGCGTGGCTGCCTGAAAATCCATCTGCGTATCTCCGATATAAACAGGATGCGTCAAAGCGTTTCTCCTGATTAAGCGCCGGATATTTTCCGACTTGCTTAGCCCTGTGTTCCCTTCGCAATCAAAATCGGTAAAAAGGGGCTCCAAGTGATAAAAATGCAGGAAACTTTCGATATATCCCTGCTGACAGTTGCTTACAATGCTCAAGTGGTAGTGCTGAGCCAGGTCCCGCAGCGTGGGTTCCACGCCTGCGTACAGCCGCCCCCCGTGCACAGCGAGGTAATCGCATTCTTGGCGCATACAGTATTGCGCGATTTCATCCGGATCTTCCCCGTAACGGGAAAAAAGCCGGTCGGCAATCTCACGGGCGCTGAGGCCCATAATAGACTGAATTTCTGCGATTGACGGTGGATTTTTTACTTGATAGGTATTGCGCAGCGTGTGTGCCCACGATTGGGAGACGGCTTCGCTGGCATCCCACAAGGTGCCGTCCAGGTCAAAAATCAGGCTATCACAATTCATTTGCATCGATCTCCCTTTCGCAGGGGCGATTCACGAAGCCCCGTATTTATTGTTCAGTATACCAGCATACCATCCGCTGTCAAGCCGCGATATTCTCTTGCAGTCGAATGGGATGAAACCTGAGAATGGAGGAATGATTTTATGATCGATACCAAAGAATCTGTTTTTTGGAAGGAAATTTTTGAGCAGCCGGAAGCCGTCCGGAATTGCTTAAAGGAAAATGAACCGGTTTTACGAGAGATCGCAAAAGAAGTGAAGGAGCGCAAGATCAAAACGGTTGTTTTTGTGGGACGCGGCTCCAGTGATCACGCGAATCTGGTAGGGCGATATCTATTCGAAACAAAGTGCAGCATGGTGGCGAGCATCTGCGCTCCCAGCGTGGTGACCGCTTATCACAGTAATGTGGATTATTCCAGTGTGTTGATGATCGCAGTATCCCAGTCCGGTGGAGCGCGTGATATTTACGAGGTGATGAAACACTGCGATGAGCAGGGCGGCGTGTGTGTCTGTGTGACCAATGTGGAAGGCTCCCTGATGACGCAGGCGGGCAAATACCAGGTGCGCAATCATTGCGGGCCGGAGCGCAGCGTCACGGCGGGTAAATCCTACCTCACACAGGTTACCATCGTGACCGCGTTGGCCGCATATATCTCGGGGGATCCGGAACTGCTGTCTGTGCTGGACGAGCTAGGCACCATCGTGGAGCGGTCGCTCGCCGTTTTGGAGCCCCAGGTGCGCGATGTGGTCCGTTACTACCGGAATACGGAGCACATGCTTTTGATGGGCCGCGGCCTGATGGATGCGCTGGCCAATGAGGTGGAGCTGAAGATTCAGGAGACCAGCTATCTGGATGCCCGCAGCTATGGCTCTGCCGATTACCGGCATGGCCCGGTTGCCACGGCACTGCGCTTTGTGCCCTGCGTCTTTTTGATTGCCGACCGGCACACCAATTATTGCGCGGTAGATTTGCTGAAGCGTTTGAAAGAAGAGTCCTCTATCTGGTGCACAGTGGTAACCAATGATCCGGAAATCGCAAAATTAGGCGATACCAGTGTCCTTCTCCCGGAAGCGTTTGATGGAATACGCGCCGTGTTTGCGGGAGCGGTATTTGGGCAGATGTTTTCCTGCCTGTGCTCCCTGAGCCGCGGTTACAATCCGGATTGTCCCAAGGGTGTAAGCAAGCAAACTGTGACCGTCTGAAGAAAAGGCGGTTGATAACTGAAAAAAGGAAGTGATTCAAATGGATAGCGGCGAGCTCTCGATGAAACGCTATATTTTAGAGACGCCGGATACAGTACGCCATAATATTGCGTGCAGTGAAGAACTGACACATAAAATGACGGAACTCTATCTGAAGCGGATGTATCGGTCAATTTGGCTGGTAGCCTGCGGGTCCAGCTGCAACGCGGCGCTGTGCGCACGCTATTTAATGCAGAAGCTGCTGGGCGTACCGGTCAGGGTGGTGCCCCCCTTCACCTTCAACCATTATGAGCATGATATGACGGAAAGAGATTTTGTGGTCTGCATTTCACAAAGCGGGTGCAGCACCAATACCATTGAATCTCTTCAGGTATGTCGCCGCATGGGAATCCCTGCGGTGGGGTTAACCGGCAATATTCACAGCGATTTTGAAGAAGAGGCGGATCAGGTCATCAGCTTTGGCCTTGGGGGCGAAAAACTGGACTTTGTGACCAAGGGCGTTGTGACCCTCACTACCTTCCTGATGCTTTTTGCACTTCATACCGCTGTGCGCCTGGGGCGCCTGGACGAGGCTGGCGCAGAGGAGCAAAAGGCGCAAATGCGATTGGCTATGGAGAATTATGAATCGATCGTTGCAGGCTTTGACGTGTTCTTCCAGCGCAACAGGAAAAATCTGCTTTCGATGGAGAAGGCATACCTGATCGGTGCGGGTGCTAACTATGGAACTGCTCTGGAAGGAGCTGTAAAGATCGGAGAAACGGTCCATATCCTTGCGGTGGGATACGAGGTGGATGAGGCCATCCACGGCCCACAGATTCAGCTCACACCCAATTACAATTTTATTTTTATCGATCCGGGCGACGAAACCGCCGCGCGCATTGAGCAATCTTATCGCGCCGCAAAGGCGATCAGCGACCGTGTATATATCCTGAGCAATAACCCGCTGATTCAGGGAGACGGCGTGATGCGCGTGCCGCATCAGGTGGATGAGATGATTTCCCCGCTCTATACGCTGGCCTTTGTGCAGATGATGGCATATACCGTCTCTGAAACCAACTCCACCTGGAAACAGCACCCGCTGATGAAAGAATATAAGGCGATTCTATTTGGAAAGTCGGATACATATCAGGCGTATGACTGCACCTGATTGCGTATTCGCTCAGATATCATTTCACAGGAGGTAAAGTATGACGAGCAAGGAATTAAAGGGACTGAAAAAGTTCTCTGCACAGATCAGAGTGGATGAACTGGAAATGTTCCGGCAGCGCGGGATGGGCCATATCGGCGGATGTCTGTCTGTGGTGGAGCTCATTTCTGTGTTGTACGGAAAGCAGATGAAATACGACCCGCAAAACCCGGCATGGGAGGGCCGCGATTATCTGGTTATGAGCAAGGGGCACGCGGCGCCTACCGTATGCGCCGCTCTGGCGGAAAAAGGTTTTTTTGAGAAGGAACTGCTGCTGACAATGGACGATATCGGCACGCACATCCCCTCCCATGTGGATCGGCTCCTGACCCCCGGGATCGATGTCACCTGCGGCTCTCTCGGTCAGGGTGCTTCAGTGGCGGCCGGCATTGCCTACGGCCTGCGCGCCGCGGGGCGTAACGATCAGTACGTGTATGTGTGCATCGGCGACGGAGAGATGAACGAGGGGCAGAACTGGGAAGCGTTTCAGTTTATGGCCCACAACAAGCTCAATCACTGCATCGTATTTGTTGACAACAACAAACGCCAGCATGACGGATACTGCACAGAGGTTCTCAATCCGTTCAGCTACGAGGAGAAAATGCGCGCATTCGGCTTTTGGGCGATCACAGTGGATGGGGCCAGCGAGGAGGCGATCGACGATGCGATCAATCTGGCCAAGACCGTTCCGGATAAGGCGATCTGTATCATTCTGGATACCGTCAAAGGCCAGGGCGTAAAATACTATGAGGATATGGTGGACAACCATGCGCCCAAGGTGTTCGAAGAAGGGCGGGCGATCATTGACGCTGCGATTGCCCAATTGAAAATAGTTACGGAGGAGGAATAAGCGATGTTGCTCAAAGAAAGAAGCAAAGAGCTCGGCGGAGAAATGCGGGATGCTTACGGCGCCGCATTGGCAGATCTGCTGAAAACGAACGACAAGATCATGATTCTGGATTCCGATCTGGGAGGAGCCTCCTTCTTTATCCGGTTTAAGAAGACGCATCCGGAGCATTTCATCGACGTTGGTATCTGCGAGGCAAATATGTTTGGCGTAGCTGCGGGATTATCCATGATGGGGTATACGCCTTTTGTTCACACTATGTCTGCCTTCGTCACCCGGAGGGCGCTGGATCAGGTCTATATCTCCTGTGCATACTCCAAGAATACGGTCAACATCTATGCTTCCGACCCGGGATTTTGCTCCGGTTTTGATGGAGGCACACATACCTGCTTTGAGGATATGGCGGTATTCCGTGCAATGCCGAATGCCATTGTGTGCGACCCCTGTGATCAAGTGCAGCTGGATTGGATGGTTCGGGCCTGTGCGGCCCGCAACGACGGCGCGGTTCACTATATCCGCGCATATCGAAAGGGCGTGCGCCCCGTCTATGAACCGGGCACTCCGTTTGAACTTGGCAAGGGGCAGGTGCTGATCCCTGGAGACGACGTGCTGCTGGTTTCCAGTGGATATGTCATGTCCGCCGCTCTTGATGCGGCAGAGGCGCTCCGTGCTGAAGGGGTTTCCGTAGAGGTTGTTGATCCTGTTACCATTAAGCCCTTTGACGAAGCGTTGATCCGTGAGCGGGCGCAGGGGAAAAAGCTGGTGTGCACCTTTGAAAATCACAGCGTAATCAACGGCCTCGGCTCCGCTGTGGCTGACGTGCTGGCTAAAAACGCGATAGCGGTACCGCTTCTGAAGGTTGGGGCGCAGGATGTGTTCGGACAGGTCGGTATGATCGATCTTTTACAAAAGGAATTTAAGCTGACGGCCGAAGATTTGGTTCAGGACATCAAACAGGCGCTTGCCCAGTAGGCAAAATGAAAAACAGGGGGCTTTGGAAAATGATCCAAAGCCTCCTGCCACTCAGAAGAATCTTTCGCATAAGGGAATTTCGGCGTTGCTCTGTAAATATTGGACACAAGGTATTGTTCTGGTTTCTGCCAAGGTCTGGTACTTGGATCAGGGAACGTCGGCAAATACAAAATTGGACGGCAGCCCATCGGGCATATTTTCGTTATGGTCGCTGATAATCAGGTCAAACGCTGACAGGGGATTGAAACGGCAGTAGGAGGTAACGCCCAATTTGCTGGCATCTGCAAGCAGATAGTTGTGCGTCGCATATTTCATTGCCACTTCTTTGACGGGGATGGTATCGATATCATCATTATAAGCCATCTGATGCACCAGCTCGATTCCCGAACAGCCGAAAAAAGCATGGTCAAAGTGAAACTGAGAGACCATTTTTTCCGCAAAGACGCCGACTGTGCTGGCATGGAAATGGCTGTAGTGGCCGCCGATTAAAAAGATGTCCACGTCCATATTCTGAACGCGCTGCGGAATCAGGAGATTGTGTGTGACGATACGGATTTTTTTATCCTGAATAAAATCGATCATTGGAGCGATTGTAGTCCCGCCGTCTAAAAAGATACAGTCTCCGTCCTTGACCAGAGAGGCGGCCTTGCTGGCGATAGAAATTTTTGCCTCGATATGTTCCTTTGATTTTTCACTGGTTACCATGGGGGCTGCCGAAGGCCCCGGCAGCGAAGCCCGCGTTGCGCCGCTGCGCACCTTAACAGCAAGACCTTTTTCATCCAGTTTTTCGAAATCCCTGCGAACCGTAGCGATAGAGACGCCCAATTCGTCTGCAATTTCTTTCAGCGTAACAACTTCCTTTTCCTTTAGCCGATTGAGAATGTAACGGGCTCTTTCTGATGCTATCATAACTTCTCCTTGCAAATATGCAACCGTTCTTTGCAAAATAATCAAGAAGATTGCATCTGATTTTCTACTCCTTGATTCATATAGTATAATATATATCTGCTAAAAAGCAATACTTTCTCCAAATATTTTCTATCTCAATCATCGTATCTGCATGATTTTTTGATTTGAAAGCAGAACAGCATCAGAGAACTCTCTTTTTTATGTAATTTTTCTGAAACTATTTGATATATAACCAAAGTCATGTTATAATTAATGCATCAAATAATTGCATTTTATAACAATTAGGAATAAAATAGAACAAATTGTTTAAATGCGATAAGAGGTGAAATAACATATGAAAAAGTTTATTTCCCCGTCCATCTGCTGCTGCGATCTGTCCTGCCTGGAAGAAAGCGTACGTGAGCTGGAGCGGCTTCATGTAGAATACATCCATGTTGACATTATGGACGGCGAGTTTGTGAACAACTACTGCCTGGGGACGGAATTTATTCCTTTGCTGCACAGCATGACCAACATTCCATTGGACATCCATCTGATGATCATGAATCCGGATCGGAAGCTGGATTATTTTTCGTTTGCGCCCGAGGATATCGTGACCGTCCATGCGGAAAGTACCAATCATATTCAAAAGGCTCTGGCTGCAATTCATGAACGCGGCGCCAGAGCGGGTCTGGCCATCAATCCGGCTACCCCGGTGGAGCACTGCAAATGGGTGACGGACGATCTGGATGTCCTTCTTGTAATGACCATCAATCCGGGTTTTGCAGGGCAGAAGCTGGTTCCCCAAACGCTTCAGAAGATTGCACAGGCACGCCAGCTGATCGATTGCTGCAGTCGTGAGATTCTGCTGGAGGTAGATGGAAATGTCTCCTTTGAAAATGCGGCTCGCATGAGCGCCCTAGGCGCAAATATTTTTGTTGCCGGAACCTCCAGCCTCTATGACAGGGGCGGCAGTGTTGCAGAGAATTGCCGCCGTCTACGCCAGGCATTGCAGTAGATCAATAAAAGGGAGCGTTATTTATGGTTCTTCGTGGAAACGGAGTCTCCAAAGGTGTTGCGATTGGTGAAATTTTTCTCTATCAGCCGTTTATTCCGCAAACCACCGAGGTGCATTATTCTGGAGATCCGAAGCAATACCTTGAACAATATGAGGCTTTATGTTTACAAGCGCGTGCGGAACTGCAGGCAATCCGGGAACGCATGATGCAGACAGACGCAGAAAAGGCCGCAATCTTTTCTGCTCAGATGGAGATACTATGCGACGAGGTCATGGATGAGGAAATTCGGGACGGCATTCAATATGACACCTGGATGCCGGACTGGGCAGTAGAAACAGTCTATTCCCGTTATGAGCGACGCCTGCAGAAGGCGGGAGATCCGCTGATTCGGGAGCGGGCGGCTGACCTGAAGGACGTCAAAAATCGGCTGCTGCGCATCTGGTGCGGCGTGCCGCAGCAGAGTCTGGCGCAGCTGGAGAAGCCGGTCATTATCGCCGCACATGACCTGCTGCCCTCCGATACCGCTGTTATGGAACGCGATCATGTATTAGGAATTGTCACGGAATCGGGAGGAACCACATCCCACTCCGCGATTATTGCACGCAGCTATGGGATTCCCGCTGTATTGGGGATTCCAAATTTGCTGCCGCGATTGACAAATGGAGAAAAAGTCATTTTGGATGCCGTTGATGGGGTGCTGATTACGCGGCCGGATGGCAAGCAGGAAAAGGAGATGCGGACAAAACAGAAAGAATATGAAATACAGGCTGCCCGTATTCAAAAGTATTTGCACAGGGATCCGCTGACTGCTGACGGCGAGCGCATTGAGATTGGCCTGAATATCGGGTCCGCCCGCCCGGAGGATTTGGAGGGCTCCTCGGTTACCGATTTTGTGGGCCTGTTTCGCACAGAGTTTCTATATATGGATAACGACCACTTGCCGACAGAGGAGGAGCAGATCATACAATATCAAAAGGCGCTGCTGGAATATGCGCCTCGTCCGGTTGTGCTGCGTACACTGGATATCGGTGGAGACAAAACGCTTCCCTATTTTCCGCTGCCGCAGGAGCAGAATCCGTTTCTGGGAAAACGCGCGCTCAGGCTGTGCTTTGATTCGCCAGAGCTATTTCGAACCCAGCTGCGTGCAGCGTTGCGCGCCTCAGTTGCCGGGCAGCTATGGATTATGCTGCCGATGGTGAGCAGCATAGAGGAGATTAAGAGAGCCAAGGCGCTGTTGGAGCAGGCGAAACAAGAGCTGCGGCAGGAGAAACTTCCCTTCGACGAGGGCGTTAAGCTGGGCATCATGATCGAAATCCCTGCCGTGGCGGTGATTGCAGATCTGATAGCGCCGGAGGTCGATTTTGCGTCGATTGGCACAAATGACCTGTGCCAGTATCTTATGGCTGTCGATCGAATGAATCCGGAGGTGACAAGCTATTATCAAAGCTATCATCCGGCGCTGTTTCGCCTGATCGGCTATGTGGTGGAGAGATTCAAGCAGGCCGGGAAGCCGATTTGTATCTGCGGAGAGCTGGGAGGAGACCCGCTTGCCGCCCCGGTGCTGGTTGGGCTCGGAATGCGCAAGCTCTCAATGAGTCTGTCCAGTGTTGCTGCCGTCAAACGCGCCCTAGCAGGCTTTACGGTAAAGCAAATGGAGGAAATGGCGCGCGCTGTTGAAAACATGACGGACGGTCAAGCAAGGGAATATCTACAGATCTGCTCAGAATCCCTGGAAAAATAAAAGGAGTGTATACAAATGTATTCTAAAAAAACGACAGTTATCAATCGAACCGGTCTTCATGCGAGGCCTGCGTCACAATTCATTGAGATGGCCAAAAGATTCAGCAGCCGTATCCAGATATCGAATTTGAGTTTGGATGATGAAGATAATATCGGAAATGCCAAATCGATTATTTCCGTTCTTGCGCTCGGAATGGGGCAGGGCAGTCAGATCGAAATTTTTGCCGTTGGCGAGGACGAACAGGAGGCGGTTGATTCTCTGATCGCACTGGTTGACAGCGGCTTTGGTGAATAACAGGAGCGGCGTCGCAATGCCTGGTTCCGGCCGGACGAGGCTTCCGGATTGCACGGCAGTAACCAGTGGCCTGCGCTGCATGAGAAAGGCAGGGCCTCGTTACCAATCCGCTTAGGACGGGGCGGGCTATAAAGAATGAATGCTCATACGATAAAGTGCCTTCTGTTACAGAGCAGCATCTGCAATGGAAGGCGTTTTGCTATCCTCATATCCTGCCGCCGATTGGTGTGTAGGCAAATTGATGAAACAGCCGATGCGCTGTACACTCTATATGGTCTTGATCTGCTTCGTTCCTCTTACCGTAAATTCGCATCGATATTTGCACTTTGCGGCGTGGAATCGTTTCAGATGGATTGCCTGTTGGGCTCCAATCAATACGCTTCCGACAGCGTTAATGCTGCTGTGGGGGCAAGAACCTTTGGTCGTGAGAAGAAGCAGAGGCCGTGTCTCACACCGTTCTGTTTGAATCGGAGAGAGCATATTGCAGAGGTTTTAAAAGGGCCACACACGTTTTTCAGGATACTTGTAAAGAGTGCTGCAAATTTGTTTTGCGGCAGTTTTTTATTACGAAATAAAAAATAAAAAAATGAAATTTTTATGGTCTTTTCCTGCAAACCGAAAAAATTTGGCGATATTTTTATCGTTTGTTCATAATTAGAATATAGGAGGTATATACAGAGCCTTCATAAAGGTAAAATACAGTTGACGCAATAAATTTTTTGGATATTCTATATAATTAGATTAGTTTCTTTTCTCCGATAGATTTATCGGAGAAATATTTTCGGAATCGTTTCAAATAAAAAATTGAAAAGCTGATTATTTATCGTAATACAGCACACTTATAAAAATTTTTAGGTAAAAAATCTATATATATTTACTATTTTGCGTAATCGGGTTATGATGAGCAAAAAGGAGACCGGAGGGGAAGAGGATTGGATAGTATTGATGTGAAGATTTTGGGCTGTTTGAAAGAAAATGCCCGGCAAAACGCTTCGGCCATCGGGGAATATGTGAACATGTCTGTTTCCGCTGTCATCGAGCGAATCAAAAAGCTGGAGAACAGCGGAGTTATCCAGCAGTATACCCTACTGCTGGATACCAAAAAGATCGGCAAGGATATTTCGGCCTTTATCTCCGTCAGTCTGGAGCACCCGAAATACAATGAGGGGTTTATTGAGAACGTCAAGCAAAATCCGCAGGTGACAGAGTGCCATTATATCACCGGCGATTTTGACTTTCTGCTGAAGGTCATCACCGGCTCCACACAGGAGCTGGAGGCGGTGCTTAATGAGATTAAGTGCATCCACGGCGTGTCCCTAACCAAGACACTGGTGGTGCTCTCTACCATGAAGAACGAGCATTCCGTTCTGCCTGATTCCATCAAATAAGTGCGAAAAGCCCACAGGGGACGAATACGGTATGGGCTTTGCAAATAAAAACCACAGAGAGAGGAAGGCTTTTTATGATTATCGGTATTCCAAAGGAGATTATGCATGGGGAGCGCCGCGTTTCGGCGATCCCGGAAACAGTTCTGAAGCTCAAAAATGATGGGCATACCGTTCTGGTGGAGAAGGGCGCAGGGGAAGGCTCCTTTTTCCATGACGATCAGTATGCTGCGGCGGGCGCCCGGATTGTGGAGGATGTAGCTGAGCTGTATGAGCAGGCGGAGCTGATCCTGAAGGTGAAGGAGCCGCTCTTCAACGAGGCGAAAAATTGCTCCGAAATTGACCTAATGCACAAGGGCCAATATTTAATTACGTTTATTCACCCGGCTTCCCCTGTCAACCATGAAATGGTGAAGGCCATGGCGGCAAAAGGCGTCATCAGCCTGACGCTAGACGGTGTTCCGCGCATTTCCCGTGCGCAGAATATGGACGCCCTGACCTCTATGAGCACCTGCGCGGGCTACAAGGGGATGCTGATTGCGGCGAACGATCTCGCCAAATTTGTCCCGCAGATTTTCTGCGCGGTAGGCATGATCAAGTGCTGGTTATCGGTACAGGTGTCGGCGGCCTGCAGGCCATCGCCACGGCAAAGCGGCTGGGTGCCGTCGTGTATGCGGCGGATATCCGGCCCGACGCGGCGGAGCAGGCGAAGAGCCTCGGCGCGAAGATCGTCGATACGGGCGTTCCCGCCGAGATCGCAGTAGGCGAGGGCGGATATGCCAACGAGCTACCAGAGGAATGGCTGCTCCATGAGCGCGAAGTGCTGTCGGAAACGGTGCCGAAGATGGACATTATTTTTTGCAGCGCGCTGGTGCCCAGCCGCATCGCGCCGGTGCTCCTGACGGAGGAGATGGTTGCCTCCATGCAGCCCGGCTCTGTGATCGTGGATATCTCCATCGATCAGGGCGGCAACTGCGCGATCACCACGCCCGGTGAAACCGCGGTCAAGCACCACGTTACGATCGAGGGCATCAAGAATATCCCTGGCATGCTGCCGACCAGCTCCACCTGGATGTTTGCAAACAATATTTATAACCTGGTGAAATACCTGGTGAAGGATGGAACGATCGTGTTGCAGCGCGGGGATGAGATCATTGCAAAAACGCTGACGACGATCGATGGTGAGATCGTCCATGCCGGCGCAAGAGAGGCCATGGGGATTTGACCGGTTTCCCATCATGAGAGAGGGGTGGCGGCACGTAAAAACGTTGTCGCCCTTTTGAGAGGAGGATTCAGATGCACCCGATCCTATTGGTGCTGATTTTTGTGGTTGCCACGGTTGTGGGGTACCTGTTGATTAAAAACGTGCCCAGCCTTCTGCACACGCCGCTGATGTCCGGCATGAACGCGCTGTCCGGCATTACGGTGCTCGGCGCGCTGGCCGCGGCGGGAGCCGCCGTATCCATGAGCAGCAAGGCGTTGGGGTTTGTGGCGATCGTTCTGGCGATGCTCAATGTGGCGGGCGGCTTTGGTGTGACGCACCGGATGCTGCGCATGTTCCGCCATAAGGCAGGCAAGGGAGGGAAGGTGGATGAGTAACCTCGTTTATTACATCGTCTGCGGCGTGCTGGTTTGCGGCGTGCTGGGCGGCATCGCAATGATGAGCCGGGTAAAAACCGCAGTGGCTGGCAACGCGTTGAGCGCCGCCTGCACGGCTGCCGCCATCTTTGTCACGCTCTATAAATACCACCTGCTCACGCAGGCCGGGCTTTGGGTGTGCCTTGCGCTGGGCCTGGTGGCGGGGCTGATCGGCGCCTACCGCGTGAAGATGATCCAGATGCCGCAGGCCGTTGCCCTGCTCAACGGCTTTGGCGGCGCGGCCTCCGCACTGGTTGCCGCGGTTTCGCTGATAGAAGGGCTGAAGGGGATTTTCTCCCTCGTCACAGCGGGCCTTGCGCTCGCGGTCGGTATGATTACGCTGACCGGCAGCCTCATTGCCGCTGGAAAGCTGCAAAAGCTGATCTCCCAGCGCCCGGTTGTCTGGAGGGGGCATTCCGCAATCGTCGGGTTCTCAATTGTGCTCACGGCTGTAACAGTGGTGCTGGCGGCTGTGCCCGCGGTGCCGGTGTGGGCCAGCATCCTGCTCTGCCTGTGCTTCAGCGGTTTCTTTGGCGTGGCGTTCGCCATCCGCGTAGGCGGCGCGGATATGCCGATTACAATCTCGCTGCTCAATTCGCTTTCGGGCGTGGCGGGCGCGATTGCGGGCATGGCGATTGGAGACCCACTGCTCGTGGCCATCGGCGGCGTGGTGGGGGCTTCCGGCCTGCTGCTCACACAGATCATGTGCCGCGCGATGAACCGCCATCTGGGCGATATTCTGCTGGGCAAAACCTCCGCCCCGGCAAAGCGGGAGAAAGCGGAGCCGGCGGCAGCGGCAAAAGAGGCGCAGGCGGTTCCTGCAGAGCAGGCGGCCTGTGAAAAAGCCTCCCCTGCGGAAATCCTCCGGCAGGCGAAAAATGTGATTATTGTGCCCGGCTACGGCATGGCGCTCGCGCAGGCGCAGCAAACGGTAAAGCTCCTTGCCGACCGGCTGGAAGCACGCGGCGCGCAGGTGCGCTTCGCCATCCACCCGGTGGCGGGCAGGATGCCCGGGCACATGAATGTGCTGCTGTGCGAGGCGGATGTGCCCTATGAGCAGCTCTATGAGATGGATGCCATCAACGATGAGTTTCAGTCGTGCGACGCGGCGCTCGTCATCGGCGCAAATGACGTGGTGAACCCCGCGGCGAATACGGCGGAGGGCACGCCGATCTATGGCATGCCGGTGCTCAATGTGGCGGATGCAAAGCATGTGATCATCTGCAATTATGATTTGAAGCCCGGCTATGCCGGTGTGGAGAACCCGCTCTACCACAGGGAAGAGGGCGTGAGCCTCCTGCTGGGCGACGCAAAGGATACGCTCCAGGCACTTTGCAGCGGACTGGATGAAAGCGCGGCGCAGGCAGCGCCCGCCGGCGCGGCGAAAACCGCGGAAACACCGGAGGAGGAGGCGGGCGAGTGGCTGCACGAGGCAAAAGAGGTCATCATCGTGCCCGGCTACGGCATGGCGCTTGCGCAGGCGCAGAAGCTGGTCAAACAGCTTGCCGATCAGCTCGAACAGCAGGGGAAGGAAGTAAAATTCGCCATCCATCCCGTAGCGGGCCGGATGCCGGGGCATATGAACGTGCTGCTGTGCGAGGCGGATGTGCCCTACGAACAGCTTTATGAGATGGATGCGATTGATGACGAATTCAAGGCATGCGATGTGGCCATGGTCATCGGCGCGAACGATGTGGTGAATCCCGCGGCGAATACGGCGGAGGGAACGCCGATCTACGGCATGCCGGTTTTAAGCGTCGATCAGGCGAAGCACGTGATTATCTGCAATTATGATTTAAAACCCGGATATGCGGGCGTGGAAAACCCGCTTTACCACAAGCCGGGCGTATCGCTCCTGCTCGGCGACGCGCAGGCGACCCTGCAATCATTGCTCACAAGGGTATAGGCAACGGCCTTTTTCGTTGCCGCAAAAAGGGGAGAGAAAGCAGAGATCGGGAAAAGGGATCCCTCTGTGTGGAGCGCTTCAATGCGTCCACCGGAAGGATCCCTTTCCGTAATATCAAAGGAATTGCTGGCGTTTTACGGGCTCTCTTAAACAGCATGACAGAAAGTTTTTGCTTGTTTGGCATTATGCCCCTTCCATATCAAACGCACGAGATAGAGCAAAAGCAGCACGCCCCAGGAGAATGCCTCGGCATAGGCGATCACCAAATTTCCACAGCGGGCAGCCATTGCATACGAAGCGATGATGCGTGAAGCCAGCGACACAATGCCCGCAATGCTGGAATAAAGCACATCCCCCAGCCCTTCCAGATAGCCGCGGGCTGCAGTCGCCAAGCCGAAAACCAGATAAAAACAGGCAATGTGGTAGAAAAAATTCTGCCCGATGGCGGTGGCCTCCGGCCCAACGCCAAACAGTTTGATGATCGGGCCGCCGGTTGGGATGACCAACCCCGTCAACAGGAGGGAAACCGCCGCCATCAGGAGCGTGCCGACGGTGAATGTTTTTTGAGCGCGCTTTTTTTCACCCGCGCTATAGCTTTGGGCGACGATGGTGGAAATGCCGGAACTGAGATTGATGATGGGCAGCAGGATAATGGAATCTACCCGGTATGCTGTAGTGATCGCCGCCACGGTTTGGGTGCCGAACCCATTCATGAAATTTTGCAGTAGAAGGCTCCCGAAGGCGCTGACGCTGGATTGGATCATGGGCGGCAGCCCCAGCCGCACGCCCTGCGCCAGCAGAGCCCGATCCATCCTCCCTTTGCCTGCGCTCAAGCGCAGCAAGGCGTGTTTTTTGGCGGCGTAGGCGATCAAAAACACCGTCATTGCTGCCTGGGAGAGAACCGTTGCGGCGGCGGCCCCTTCCACACCCCAATGCAGCCAGGCGACGAAGAGCAGATCCAGTGCGACATTCAGAACGGAAGAGAAAAGAATGGCCAGAAATGGCGCGCGGCTGTCGCCAATGCCACGCAGCGCGGCGGAATACACATGATAGACGGCGAGGAAGGGTACGCCTGCAAAAATGATCTTTAAGTAGTTTTCCGCCAACTGGATGGTATCCGGCGTGGTGTGCATCAGGCGCAGCAGCGGGGCGGTAAGCCTAATCCCCACCGCTGCAAGCAGGGCAAAGCTGAGCCCGAGGAGAATCGAGAAAGCCGCGAGCAGCTTCGGAATGGCGGCTGTTTCGCCACTGCCGAATTTTTGGGCGAACAGGATGGCAAGCCCGATCGCAAAGCCGGTGATCGCCATCAGGTAAAAGTTGACGACCGTACCGGTTGCGCCGATTGCCGCCAGGGCCAGCTCCCCCTCCACATTGCCGACGATAAAGGCGTCCGCCCAGTTATAAAGCTGCTGCAAGATACCGCTGAGGATCAGCGGCAGGCTAAACCGGATCAGCGTGTATGCAATGCCGCCCAGCTCCTTTTTCGGCTTGTTTTCTGTTAAGATCATTGCGTCCCCTCCAAGAACGGTGGATTGGAGAGCCACAAAAAAACCGTATGCAATCGCCTTTCAGCCTTGCATACGGTAGGTGCTCACCCGATCAAAATGATTTTTGAAAATCGTACGGCCGCTTTGCGGCCTATGTGATTTGGCGATTGTGCGCTTCTGCCCGTTAAGCTTCGTCCGGGTAGCCGTTTGGATTTTGCTTCTGCCAGCGCCAGCTATCCTCACACATCTCCTCAATGCCGCGCGCAGCTGTCCAGCCGAGCTCCTTCGCCGCCTTCGAAGGATCGGAATAGCAGGTGGCGATATCGCCCGGGCGGCGGTCAGTCACTTGGTAAGCGATTTTTACGCCGGAAGCTTTCTCAAAGGCGTGCACCACGTCGAGCACGCTGTAACCAACGCCTGTGCCGAGGTTATAGATATCAACGCCATTCTTTTCCGCGCATTTTTCAACAGCCTTCACATGGCCGAGGGCCAGATCAACTACATGGATGTAGTCGCGCACGCCTGTTCCATCCGGCGTGTCATAATCGTCGCCGTAAACCTGGAGCTGCGGGCGCTTACCGATGGCAACCTGTGTAATATAGGGCATGAGATTGTTCGGGATGCCATTCGGATCTTCCCCGATGCGGCCGCTCTTGTGCGCGCCGATGGGGTTAAAGTAGCGCAGAAGGGCGATGCCCCACTCCTTGTCAGACCGATACAGATCCTGGAGGATATGCTCAATCATGAGCTTTGTGGTGCCGTAGGGGTTCGTCGTGCCACCCACGGGCATATCCTCGCGCAGCGGGGAGGGGTTGTTCATGCCATATACGGTAGCGGAGGAGCTGAATACCATTTTTTTCACGCCTGCATCGCGCATCGCTTCGCAGAGCGTGACCGTGCCGCCGACGTTGTTTTCATAGTATTCCAGCGGCTTAACGCAGGATTCGCCGACCGCCTTCAGCCCGGCGAAATGAATGACCGCGTCGATCTTCTCCTTCTGGAAGATGCGGTCGAGCCCGGCGCGGTCACGAATATCACACTCATAAAAGCCGAATTCTTTTCCGCTGAGTTCGCCGATGCGGCGCAGGACTTCCCTCTTGCTGTTGTAAAAGTTATCGAGTATAATAACTTCATAGCCTGCCTTGAGCAATTCAATGCAGGTGTGGCTGCCGATATAGCCGGCGCCGCCGGTGACCAGAATCGTCATACGAAACTCCTCCTTGGTGTTTGAAAATAGAGCAGGTTTTCCGTTTGCCCTTCTTTCATTATAGCGCAGGAATGCGGGAAAACCAATAGGGAGTTTATCACATCATGAGAGGAAAAAACATGCTGACTTTTGAAGAAATTAGGAAAAATCCTGAAATTAAAACGTACATTGAGCGCAGTAACGAGGTGCTGGGCGCGGTGGGGTTCACGGAGCACGGCTTTCCCCATGCGCTGCGCACGTCTGACATTGCCTCGCGCATTCTGCGGGAGCTGGGCTACGATGCGCGCACGTGTGAGCTCGCGCAGATTGCGGGCTATATGCACGATATCGGCAATCTCGTCAACCGCCATTACCATGCGCAGAACGGCGCATGCCTCGCCTTCCAGATCCTTTCGCGCCTCGGTTTTTCGCCGGATGAAACGGCGCAGATCGTCTCCGCCATCGGCCACCACGATGAGAAAACGGCTGCCGCAGTCAGCCCGATCGCCGCGGCACTGATCCTCGCGGATAAAAGCGACGTGCGCCGCTCTCGTGTGCGCAACCAGGAGACGGTGAGCTCCGATATTCACGACCGCGTGAATTTTGCCGTGCAGAAGGCGGAGCTGAAGATCGACACAGAGGAAAAAACAATCGTCTTAAGGATGAAGATTGATACGGAAATCTGCGCTGTGATGGATTATTTCGAAATTTTTCTTGACCGCATGATGCTGTGTAAAAAATCGGCGGATTATCTCGGCCTGAAATTTGAGCTGCTGATCAATCATTCAAGGTTGCTGTAAAGCGGGCGGAAAGGGAATTGGCATGCAGAGCTTAACAGATATCAGCGTTGTGCGAGAGGTGCTTTCCCGGCACGGGTTTACGTTTTCAAAAGCGCTGGGGCAGAATTTTTTGGTGAATCCATCCGTTTGCCCCCAAATGGCGGAAAGCTGCGGCGCAGACGGGCAGGGCGTGCTGGAGATCGGGCCCGGCATCGGCGTGCTGACGGCAGAGCTTGCCAGGCGGGCGCGCAAGGTTGTTGCGCTGGAGTTGGACCGGCGGCTGCTCCCCGTGCTTTCAGAAACGCTTGCGGATTTTGACAATGTGGAAATTGTCAATGAAGACGTGCTCAAGGCGGATCTGCGCGCGATTTTGAAGGAGCGGTTCGCAGGGATGGAGGTATCCATCTGCGCAAATCTTCCCTATTATATTACTTCGCCTGTGATTATGCGGCTGCTGGAGGAGCGGCTGCCGTTTCGCTCCATCACCGTTATGGTACAGAAGGAGGCGGCCGAACGGCTCTGCGCCCCGGTTGGAAGCCGGGAGGCGGGCGCGGTGACGGTTGCGGTGCAGTATTATGCGCAGGCGGAGAAGCTGTTTTCCGTGTCGCGCGGCTCCTTTCTCCCCGCGCCGAATGTGGATAGCGCTGTGATTCGCCTTCAGATCCGGCAAGCTCCGGCGGTGGCGCTCACGGATGAAAAAAAGTTTTTCCGTATGGTCAAGGCGGCCTTTGGGCAGCGGCGCAAAACGGCGCTGAATGCAATCAGCGCCGGGATGGCACTTCCAAAGGGCGATGTGGCCGCCGCGCTTGAAGCGGCAGGGCTGGAGGGGAACGTTCGGGCAGAAAAGCTTTCCATGGAGGAGCTTGCCGCCCTGTGTGAAGCATTGCCGGGCTAAAAAGGGCATATAGGAATCAGGCAGATAGGGGGTTGAAGCATCCTGTTTCACGATGCTTCAACCCCTTGCGTATCTTGATGCCTCATGCGTCAGCACCTTTTTCGTGGTAAATTTTTCACAAACTTTTCGGTGCGATTTTTAAACGAAACTTTAACGTTTGTCGATTGTTACAGAACTTTAACGATCGGATTGTACAAATCTCACAAATGAAGTGGGCAGACAAGAAGACAACTGGAAAGAATGAAAAAGAGAGGGGATCGATGCGCATTGGTCAATATGTACAAATGATGGACTCTATAGTTGTGCAACATTACTTGACAAGATGGATATACTGTAGTAAACTAAAACCAGAACAAAGGAAAGGAGTGATTGGTAATGATGGAAAGAACTTCTGATCTGCACATCAGTGAGCAGAGAACGCTCAATGAGCTGATTCACAGCAAGCGCATGGGCGGCTGGAAGAGGCTGCGCAAAACGCTGGAGCTGGCTGCACTGATGCAGGCGGAGAGCGGCAAGGGTTTCATCGGTTGAATCCTGGATTTGCGATAACATCCTGATACGACAGTATGTCGAATGGATGGCGGAGGCGATTCAGCCTCCCATCCAGGATTGGCCGGTGGGAAATGATGCGCGCAAAAGCGCGTTTTATATAAAATAAAGAGCAGATTGCCGCTGAGAGCCCCTGATTCAATCAGGGCCTTCTTTTTGTTTTAATGATAAAATCAAGCAATATCCGGTTCTATTGAGCACCGGTATTTTTTATGACAAAGCGTAGCGAGTAACAAAACAGAGCCTGCCATCACCACATAGATCGCAGAGATACGTATCGCTTACGCAAGCAGTTAGCTACCGGCTATTTTTTATGGGTTCCATTGATACACTATTTCTTCCTTGCCGCAACAATCAGCATCATCGGCCTGCGCATTTCATCCCGCATCCCTTCGAGCTCCATCCTATGCGCCGGCGGCTGTGGCTCCACAACGCGCTGAATTTCGAAGCCGTTAGTCAACAGGCCATCGAGATAGGTCGTCAGTGTTTTGTGATATTTGACCACCTCTTCCCCCAGAAAACGCGCCGTACGCTCGCCCTCGTAAAAATAATTGTCCACAGGGAAATGCAGAATCTTGCCGTCCGCGTCGTAATGCCAGTCCTGCGTACCGTATGCGGTAAAAATGGGATGCTCTGCGGAGAAAACAAACGAACCGCCCGCAACAAGACAGCGATTGACTCGTTTTGCCACCGCATCAAACGACGCGACGTAGTGCAGGGCTAGCGAGCTGAGCACAATATCAAAGCTGTTTTCTGCAAAGTTGATTTCCTCAATTGGCATACGGAGGTATCGCGCCTGCGGGAAGCGCGTTTTCTCACGGGCCACCTCGAGCATTTTTTCAGAGAGGTCGACCCCCGTGACGCTCTTCGCGCCCTGCTCCATGGCATAGATGCAGTGCCAGCCATAGCCGCAGCCGAGGTCGAGCACGCGCTTGCCTGCAAAATCGGGGAGCAGGCTTTTCAGCGTTTCCCATTCGCCAGCACCGTTTAATCCGTCTTTAGAGCGGGACATTTGGCTGTATTTTTCAAAAAAGACCGGATTGTCATATTTGTTTTCCTGCATGGAAAGCCCTCCATGATGCGAAAAAGAGGACTGTTGCAAAATATTTCATTTTGCAACAGTCCTCCTAATTCTGCGTTTATTCATGCATGATGCAACGCACCCTTTTTGATTGCAGCAGCAGATTCTATTGCTGTTGGCTTAGGCGTGGATTTCCTCGTATTTCCGGCCGATTGCATCCGCGCCGAGGATCGCGTCATAAACAGCGTCCGGTGTGACGGCAAAGGGCATGTTGCCAAGCGTATCGCTGGGCGCGCAGGCGAGCTCCGCCACGGCGTGAATCTGCTCCGGCTTGATTTCGGAAATGCCGAGCCCGGCGAGCGTTGTCGGCAGGCCAACGTCTGTGCAGAAGCGGACGACCTCCTGAATCTGCTCGCTCTTTTCATCCTCCAAAACGAGCTGGACGAGCGTGCCGAACGCGACCTTTTCACCGTGATAGAGGGAATGGGTTTCCGGGATGGCGGTCAGGCCATTGTGGATGGCGTGCGCGCCCGCAAGGCCGCCGCTCTCGAACCCAATGCCGGAGAGGTAGGTGTTTGCTTCCACAATGTTTTCAAGCGCTTTGGTGCAGGCGCCTGCCTTGGCGGCGACGGCGGCCTTGCGCCCATCCGCCATCAGGGTATCATAGCACAGGCGTGCCAAAGCCATGGCGGCGAGCGTCGTTTTGCCGCCTACACAGTTGGTTGCGTTAGAGCGCTGGCAGGCGCGCGCTTCAAAATAGGTTGCCAGCGCGTCGCCCATGCCGGAAACCAGCAGGCGGGCGGGCGCTTTGCTGACGATTTCCGTATCAACCAGCACAACGTTCGGGCTGGCGGGCAGGAAGAGGTAGCGGTCGAATACGCCATCATCCGTATAAATCACGGAGAGGGCGCTGCAGGGTGCGTCCGTGGAGGCGATGGTCGGCACGATCACAACGGGGCAGCCCGCGTAATGTGCGGCAGCCTTGGCGGTGTCGTGTGTTTTGCCGCCGCCGATGCCGACGATCAGATCACAGCCGGACGCCTGAAAATCGGCCACCACACGGTCAATTTCACTTTGGCTGCATTCGCCGTGGAAGGGCTCATAAACCGCGGTGCAGTCGGAGCCTGCAACGCTTGCATTGATCGCGGGCGCAACGCGTGCCTGCCCGGAGGCAGTGGTGAGGATAAACAGCTTTTTGCCGAGCATTTCCACATGCTGGCGCAGGTTTTGCAGTTCGCCTTTGCCTTGGATATAGCGGGTGGGGCTTGCAATGATGTTTGCCATAAGAATACCATCCTTTCTGAAAAAGCCGGAGCTCCGGCTTTCATTGTTTATTGTTGTGAGGAATCAGAGTAGAGCGCACTGTGTGGAGCGACCGCAGGGTGTTAGCTCAAATCCGTGTTTTCATAAGCTCACCAATGCATCAAACGCTATTGTTTAGGGCTATTATACTGCATGTCCGGCCCACCCGCAAGCGAAAAACGGCACAAAAAAGCAGGCGGCTGAAACGCACTTTTTGCGCTGGCCGCCCGCCTGTTTTCTCACTGTTGCGCTTTCTTTTTTTTGGCTTTCCGCCGGATGAGATAAACCACAACCCCGATGGGGATAGCCACCACACAGGCGGCCACGACCAGGCGCATGGGGATCAGGTCGTAAATCTGATCGCCCAGGATCGTAAGGGCGATCACACGGGGCGCCAGCCCTAAGAGGGACATCAGGATATAGAGCGGGAAAATCCGTGGTTTTGTGAATGCGCCGAAGAACAGGCTGGTAAAATCGATTGGGAAGGCGGGCACAAACCGCACGAGAAAGATAAAGCCCGGTTTATCCTGTAAATCGAGGTTTAATAGCTTTTCGCCGCCCTTGTTTTTGCGTAAGAGCTGCTCTACGCGGTTCCCGCCGAGGAAACGCCCCAGCAGGTAAGTGGTGCAGACCTCCAGCAGAATGCCGCCCATATTAATTAGGCAGGCTGTGGGCCAATCAAAGGCCATGCCGATGGATACATAGATCAGGGAGGCGGGGATGACAAATAAAACAGATTTGACGAGATAGACGCCCAGCAGCATCAAAACGGCCACAGCAAAATTCGGCGCCAGCTCCACCAGGGCGCGCATATCAATGTGCGTCAGCCGGTCGTAATTGAGGATAATCAGCAGCAGGATGATAAGCGCAACGCAAACGCGCGCCGCAACGGAAAGGTTTTCTTTGGTTTTCGCAGTCATCAAAGCACTCTTCTCTCTCCGCAGGGGCGCTGCGGTGTTGTCGCCGTACAGATATATTATTATACCGGGGAGCAGAGGAGAATGCAAGGATTGAAAAAGCAAACTCCCGGCACTGAATCCATTCCTTCATGCAAGCGAATGATTCTTCATGAAAAAGTATCGGGCCAGAGGTGCTCAAAATGCGATCCAGGCCCTTGTTTTGATAACCAATTTTCCCTTCTTTGAATAGAATGCTTTCAGGAGGTGATGGGTTTATGCAAATTCATGTGGTACAATCCGGCCAGACGCTTTACGGCATTGCGAGGGCCTACGGCATTTCTGTTGCCGATCTTTCAACGGCGAATCAGATCAACCCCATTCAAACGCTGGTGATTGGCCAGGCGCTCGTCATTCCCATTACGGGCATGTACTACTTTGTGCAGCCGGGGGATACCCTTTACAAAATCGGCCAACGGTTTGGCATCAGCTATTTAAAGCTCGCTCAAATCAACGCAATCAATCCAATGGATCCGCTGCAAATCGGCTTCCGCCTGTATATTCCGCCAATGCCGAAAACGCCTGTGGAATCCAACGCCTATGTGGAGGCCGTGAATGGGCGCTTTACGGATGAGGCCACCTCGGCCGTGGTGGAACATGCGCCGCTGCTTACTTATTTGGCCCCCTTCAGCTTTGAAGCGCGGCCGGATGGCAGCCTCGTCACGTTTGATGTTTCCCCGGTCAAGGCCGCGTCAGCGGGCAGCGGGGCAGTGCTGATGATGGCGGTCACCAATCTCGAAAACGGGCAGTTCAGCGATGCGGTGGGCGAAGCAATCCTGAATGATGCGTCCGTTCAGGATGATTTGCTGGATCATATCATAGAAACCGCGGGAGAATACGGCTTTCGGGATATTCATTTTGACTTTGAATATCTGCGGCCGGAGGATCGGGAGGCTTATAACGCTTTTCTGAAAAAGGCGGCGCAGCGGCTCCATGCAGAGCAGCTTTTGATGTCCACCGCGCTGGCTCCCAAAACCAGCGCGGCCCAAACGGGCCAATGGTATGCCGCGCACGACTATCGGGCCCATGGAGAGATTGCGGATTTTGTGGTGATTATGACCTATGAGTGGGGCTATAGCGCCGGGCCGCCGATGGCGGTATCGCCCATCGGGCCGGTGCGCCAGGTGCTGGAGTATGCTAAAACCGAAATACCTGCTAACAAAATTATGATGGGCCAAAACCTCTATGGCTATGATTGGACGCTGCCCTTTGTGAAAGGCGGGGCCTATGCGCGCGCGGTCAGCCCCCAAACCGCCATCTCCCTTGCCAGGGAGAACAACGCCTTTATCGAATATGATGACACAGCCCAGGCGCCATTCTTCTATTACCGCGACGCCTCACAAAAACGGCATGTCGTCTGGTTTGAAGATGCAAGATCCATCCAGGCAAAATTCGATTTGCTCAAAGAGCTCGGCCTGCGAGGCATCAGCTACTGGAAGCTGGGGTGGGATTTCCCGCAGAATTGGCTGCTGCTGGGGGACCGATTTGAAATCCTCAAAAAATAGGAGAACTCTGGTTTTGTAAGAAAATTTTCGCTCCGAACGCCCGGTTTGCAGGGGCGCTCGGAGCGTTTCTATAGTATGCCTGTCAGCGGCATTCGATTTCCTTACCCAAATGGAAGGAATACAGAAGCGTTTGCCCCACCGGCAGGCCGATGCATTCCGCCAATGCCCTGCGGTAAACCGAAAGCTGCGCCCGGTAGCGCCCGGCAAGCGCCGCCTCATCGCTCACCCGGTCGGTTTTGTAATCGACGATAACAAGCCGCCCATTCTCCACAAAAACGCAGTCCGCAATGCCCTGCACAAGCACCTGCTCGTTGGCGACTTCAGCCGGCAGCCCTTCGTCGCATTCGCCCGCCGGGAGGAAAAAGGTAAATTTATATTCCCGCAGCAGCGTTTCGCTTTGCAGCATCCGCCCCGCGAGCGCACTCTGGAAGAAGGCGGCAACCCGCTTTTGATCCACTGCTTTGCCCTCAGCCTCGGAGAGGAAACCCTGCTGCACGAGCCGTTCTACCTCCGCCCCTGGGTTTTCACGCGCTTTGCTGTAATCGGAGAACTGCATGAATTTGTGCAGCGCCGTGCCGCGTTCGGCAGGGGAAAGGCCCTCTTTCTCCAAAAAGGAGGGGCGGGATACGCCGATCATGGCAAGGGAAAGCTCCCGTTCCCCCAATGAGGAGGCGGCGCGCTTCGCCACGCTGCGGGAGAGGGCGGCATAAGGGTAAACATACTCAACCCGGCGGCGGATTTCCTCCTCCAAAGCAGGGTCGGGCGGTACCGCCTGCGTGGGGGGCGCTGCGGCTTCTTCCGTGGCCGGGCGGGTGGGGCATATCACGGTGCGCAGCGGAAAATCAGCTTCCAGCAAGGGGATTTCCCGCTCTGGGAGAAGCGCGCGCAGAGCGGTGGCATCCGGATGGCGCAGGGCTGCGGCGAGCAGCCAATCCGCATAGCTTTTTGCACTGCGCACGGCGAAGGGGGCAACCGCCGCCTGCCCGCTGAGAGAAGAGGCGAGGGAGGCAAGCTTTTGCGCCGGGTTTTTGATTGTCATCACAAGCAGTAGTTTTTCCCGCGCGCGGGTTAAGGCGACATACAAAACGCGCAGCTCCTCGCTGAGCTCGCTGCGCTCCGAGGCGAGACGTACAGCCGTGTGTGGCAGGGTTGAAAACAGCCGCAGCGTGCCCTCATCCCGGCGCATCAGCCCCGCGCCGAGCTTTGCATGCAGCAGAAGGCGCTGATTGCGCCCGGACTGATTGAACGCGCCCGCGCAGTTTGCCAGGATGCAGACGGGGAATTCGAGCCCCTTGCTCTTATGGATGCTCATCACGCGCACCACGTCTGCCGATTCGGAGACGGCGGACGCCGCGGAGAGCTGCGCCTGCTGCTCCTCCAGCCGGTCGATGAAGCGGATGAAGCCCGTCAGCCCCTGGTGGCCCGCCGCCTCGTATTTTGCGGCGTAGGAGAGCAGTAGCTGGAGGTTGGCGGCGCGCTGCTGTGCGCCCTCCATTGCCTGCACGAGGGCGGGGTAACCGGTTTCCTCATAGATGCGGCGCAGGAGCGCTTCAGCGGGTAGCGTGGCGCTCAGCCGCCGCAGGAAGGAGAGCTGGGCAAGGAAGGCGGCGCATTTTTGATCCCCCTGCTTCGCCGCCTGCGTCAGGCAGCGGTAGAGCTGCGTATGCCGCTTTGTTTCCCGCAGGGCCGCCGCCTCGTCCGGCGTGAAGCCGTAGATGGGGGAAAAGAGCACGCTGAGCAGAGGCACATCCTGCAAGGGGTTATCGAGGATGCGCAGCAGGGAGAGCATCGTGCGGATCTCCGTGGTGTCAAAAAAACCGCCGGATAGCTCCGCCCAGGCGGGCACGCCGCAGCGTGCAAGCTCCTGCACATAAACATCCGCTTTGCCTTTGACGCCGCGCAGCAAGATGCAGAAATCCTTCCGCCTTGCAGGGCGAGTTTTGCCGCCATCCTGCACGGTAAGGCCTTCGCGCAGCATCTGATTGATTTGGGCGGCAATATAGCGCGCCTCATACACGGCGGCGCTGTCGTCGCCCTTATCGCCTGCGTCGAGCAGGTGGAGTTCACAGTCCGGCTCCGAGTTTTCCGGGTAGGAGGCGGCGGGCACGAGCGCTTCCTCCTGTGTATATTCCATTTCGCCGAGCTGCTTGCTCATGAGCTGGCGGAAGAGGAAATTGACCATACCGGTCACACCCTTCCGGGAGCGGAAATTGCGCCCGAGCGTGATGCGGGCGGGGTAATTCCCGTGCTCATAGGGCGGGAGACCATCCCGCCGGTTTAGGAAAATTTCCGGCATCGCCTGGCGGAAGCGATAGATGCTCTGCTTGACATCCCCCACCAGGAAGAGGTTTTGCTCCCCGCGGGAGAGCATGCGAAAGAGCAGATCCTGCGCCTCGTTGGTATCCTGGTATTCATCCACAAGGATTTCCGCATACCGGGCGGAAAGCTCCTGCGCGAGCGGGGAGCGGCGGAGCGTTTCGCCTTTGCGCTCCACAAGCAGGGAGAGCGCCATATGCTCGATATCGGAGAAATCGGCGGCCTGTTTTTCCCGCTTGAGCCGTGTGAATTCCTCTGAAAAGCGCAGGGTCAGATCAAAGAGCTGATTTAATAGCGGGGCGAGATAGGCCATATCCTCCGCGTTTTCCGCCGCATTGGCGCAGAGGGCTTCCTGCATTTTTTTCACCGTATCCTTCACGCGGTCGCGGCTCTCCTTCGCGGCGGCCTTGATGGGAGAATCTGCGTATTCCTTCGGCGCGTTGGGCAGGCGTACAAATTTGATGGCCTCCATCGCTTCGCACAGCGCATCCCATCCGTCGTTTTCCAGCGCATCCTGAATGTGAGATAGGGCGTTAAGGTCGCTTTCAAAGGCCGGGGTATATTTTTCACAAAGGGCGGGCTCCGCTTTCAGCAGGGAGAGCGCGCTCTGCACCGTGTGCTGCGCGAAGGCCAGCGCCTGTGCGAGGTAGGCGCGGATTTCCGCCATCCACGGGTTCTCCCGCTCCGGGAGATCCGCTCGGCAAAGCGCGCGAGCGTGTTCAATCCACTCCTCCGGGAAGGGATAGGCCTGCGTATAGTCGTAAAGGCGGCAGACCGTTTCTGTCAGCTCCGCGTCATCCCGCCCCTTGCGCACCAATTCCAGAAGCTCCGTAAAGGCGGGGTCGTTTTTTTGATAAAATTCCTCCAGCGCAATGTCCACCGCCTCGCCGCGCAGGAGGGTCAGCTCCCCCGCGTCGAGGATTTTATAATCCGGCGCGAGATCGAGCCGGTGAAAATTTTCGCGCACGAGATCATTGCAGAAGCTGTCGATCGTGCAGATGGCGGCGCAAGGCAGCAGCATCTGCTGGCGCAATAGCCGCGCGTCGTCCGGCCGGGCGGCAAGCCGTGCGGAGATCGCGGCGGAAATGCGCTCGCGCATCTCGGCGGCAGCGGCCTTTGTGAAGGTCACAACCAGCAAGCGGTCCGCATCGCAGCCATTTACCGGGTCGAGCAGGCGCTGGATCACGCGCTCCACGAGCACGGCAGTCTTGCCGGAGCCTGCCGCCGCGCTGACGAGCAGCGTGCCGTCGCGCGCTTCAATCGCATTTTTTTGATCCTTCGTCCATTTGCGTTCAGCCATGGCGCGGTTCCTCCTTCCCTAGGCTTTCCAGCCGCTCGAGCGACTGGGTATGCGTCAGCTTTTCAATAGGGCGCACAGGCGCGCCCGGCTCGTAGCCGCATACGCTTTTATAATCGCACCAGTCGCACACGCGGTCATACCCCGCGCCAAAGCTTGGCACGGCGCCGATTTCGCCTCGGTGCAGGCTTTCGCCCATCTCTGTGAGAATGCCATCCATTTTTTGTTGCAGGCGGGAGAGCTGCGCGAGGTTGATGAGCGTGCCCTTCACGCCGCCATCCTTTTCCCGGCGGGCGGGGATGAAGATACCTTTGCCATCCTCCTCCATACCGTCGATCACAAGGGAGTGATCCAGCACCATCCCGCTCATGCGGCAGGCTTTGGCGCGCGCCTTGTCGATCTCAGCCTGCGTTGCATCCCGCCCGAGCGTGGCGGGCGTGCTTTTCACCGGCATATAGAGGATGCCCGCGGGGATGACCTCGCCATAGCGCTCCGCGCCGTTCTGCCACAGGCACATCAAATAGATCAGCATCTGCATATTAAGGCCGTTGAGCACGTCGGAGAGCAAAAATTCCTTGCCGCCGGATTTATAATCGACCACGCGCAGGTAGGCCTTCCCATCCCGCTCCATGCGGTCCACCCGGTCGATGGAGCCCTTGATTTGCAGCGTACCGCCATCCGGCAGAGGGAGCGCGTAAGGGGCGACAAGCCCGTCTTTATCAATCCTCAATTCAAAGTCCGCAGGCTCAAAGCTGCTTTGCAAAAATTCCGCGCACAGCCGGTCGACCACTTCCTCCAGCACCACGGAGAGCCTTGCAAACTGGTAGGAGAAACGCTTTGGCTTCTCCTGCGCGCCGCCCATTTTTTCCTCCAGATAGGAGAGAAGCAGCGCCCTGATCTGTTCCGCGCGCCATTCCCGCCCCATCTCATGGAGCGCCTGCGGCGAATGTGACCGCAGCAGCCGCTCCAGCACATCATGCACCACGGTGCCGCTGCTTAAGGGGTCGAGCTTTGCGATTTTGCGCGGCTGTGCATCGAGGCCATAGCGGCAGAAATATTGGAACCGGCATTTATGATACACCTCCACGCGGGAGGCGGAGAGATAGAGCTGATCGCCAAACAGCCTGCGGGCATTTGCGGGGTTTTCAAAGCGTGCGGGCGCATGGGAAGCGGCGCGGCCAATCCCCGCGAGGCGGCCCGCGTAATCTGAGCGGGAGGAGAAATAGCTCCGCAAAGCGGCAGAGAGCGGGTCGCTCCTCCCCCAGCGGGAGGCTGTGAGCAAAAAGGCGGGCGGCGCGCCCTCTACGCGGGCAAGCGCATCCTCTTCATCCGCATCCAAATGGACACAGTGCGGAAGGAGCCGGTTGAGCTCCGACACAATGACGGAGCCGGTTTGGGCGGCGCCTTCGCCATCCGACCGCGTGTGGCAGACATAGAGCCGCTCCCGCGCGGCGGAAAGCGATTGATAGGCGAGCAATCGCTCCTCCACAGCCTGCAGGTCGTATGGGTCCGTCATCTCAAGGCCCAGGCCGATGAGCCTGCGGCGCTCCGCATCTGAAAAAACGCCGCTGGAAGCGGGCGTGCGCGGGAATTCCCCCTCGTTTGCACCCAGCAGAAATACGATGCGCGGGGAGGAAACGCGCATCCGGTCAGCGCTGCCCAGCGGGATTTCATCGAGCCCCTGCGGGATTGTGCCGATGTCCTGCACGGCGAGCACCGCATCGAACAGTTGCGCAAAGCGGGCGAGGGTCATACGGCGCCCCTCCAGCGCCGCGGCGCATTGGCTGAGCAGCGCCATCAGCAAATCCCAAATCCGGCCCTGCTCCAGGGCGAGGGCCCCTTCCCCGCCGTTGCTGAGGGCCTGGGCGAGGGCGCGCAGGTGCTTTGCGGCTTCGGTTTCTTCCAGAAAGGTATACACTGCGCGGCTGATTTGCGCGCCATCCGTTTCCGCGCAATTGTCCCGCAGATGAACGAGCGGGCCGACAGCGCGCTCGCGCAGGTTGTTCAAATCCGCGAGCTTTTGGCGGTCCTGCTCCTGAAAAACAGCCCCGAAGCCCTCCGGGTGCTGAGTAAAGGCGCTCAGCAGGCGGGTGCCGCCGATATTCCATTCGAGCATATAATTTTCCAGCTCTGAAACTTCTTCCAATGTAAAATCCATCAGCCCTGTTTTAAGGTAGCGCAGCACAGGCTCCGTGCCGAAGCCCTGCGCCGCCTCCAGCGCCGCGCGAACAAAGGCCATCAGCGGCTGGGTATCGACCGGCTGGCGGCTATCCTCAAACACGGGCACGCCATAGCGGCGCAGGGCGGCCGTCATCTCCTCCCGGTAAGCATCCGCATCGCGGGCGATGATCGCCATATCGCGGCAGCGAAGGCCCTCTTCCCGGATCAGGCGCTTTGCCGTGCGCGCCACAAAATCACACTGCGTGGCTTTATCCTGCGCCGTGCATAGCAACAGATCCTCTGTTTTATCGGGAAACGGGCCTGCCTCCGGCTGGAACACATTGTGCTCCAGGTAGCTGAGCGCCTCCGAGCAAAACCGGTGCTGCTCAGCCAATACAACCGGCGCGGCCACCGGCACATTCTGCCGCTTTGCAAGGCCGATCACCCGCCGGGCGGTGCGTTGAACGGGGGAGAAAAGCCCCATCCCATTCTGCGTATCTGTCAAAGTATCCGTGCAGAGCGTCAGATACACCTCCTGCGATTGGGCGAGGATGCGGGAGAGAATCTTTTGCTCCTGCACGGTAAAGCTTTTGAATGCATCAATCGCCACAACACGGCCCTGAAAGAACGGGTGGTCAAGCAGCGTGTCGTTCAGGCGGGTCAGGTCATCCTGATCGTCGAGAAAAGAGCGGGCAACCAGTGTATCATAGAGATCAAGGATCAGGGCAAGCTCGCGCATTTTGCGCCGCAGGACGCTGTCCGGCAGTTTGTCCGCCGCGGCCTGAAGCGCTGCCGGCGTCACGGCGCATTGGCGGCATTCCGCTACGAGATCCAGCAGCTTGGCGGCGAGCGCGGGGCTTTCCCTGTGCCGGAAGTAGATATCCAGATGCTCCTGCGCCGCCTCGAGCGCAAGGCTCATCAACAGCATTCGGCCGCCGTCGTCAATATGAGTGCCGCTCACGCCGCCATACACGCGGAACACAGCGTCCACTAGGCGGGAAAAGCTCAAAATTTCAACCCGCTGCGCATCGCGCGGGCCGAGCAGCTCCAGCATGGAGCGCTCGCTTTCAAAGGAAAACTGCTCTGGCACGAGCAGGATCATATCGCGCGCGCCCTCCTTTGCCAAATCGCGCAGAAGGGAGCGGATATATTGTGTTTTGCCGCTGCCGGAGCGGCCGAGGATCAGATGGAGCATAAGCGCCCTCCGTTTTCATTCATTCGATCGTCAAAAGTGACGCTGCCGCCTTGCAGCAGAATTTTTTTGGCAATGGTACTTTACGGCCTGTTTGAAACCATTATAGCATGACGCACCCCGTTTTCCCAACGCTTCTCAGTTGCCAAAATAAAAACTTTACGATTCGTTTGAGGTGGTGTTGCGATACGCCATCATTCACACAAACCATTGCACCTGGTAAACCACTGTGTTACAATGCAAAAGAGATAAATTTTTAGCGTGATACCCGATGGTTTTATAAAAATATTCCAAAGGAGGAATGAAACCCTATGGTATATGATGTGGCCGTGATCGGTGCGGGCGTATCCGGCGCGCTGATTGCGCGGGAGCTGAGCCGGTATGACCTGAAAATTGCCCTGCTGGAGAAGAATAACGATGTGGCGACGGAAACCTCCAAGGCCAACAGCGCCATTGTTCACGCGGGCTATGATGCAAAGGAGGGTACGCTGAAGGCAAAGCTTAATGTGCGCGGCGCCAAAATGATGGGCTCCCTCTGCGCGGATTTGTCCGTTTCCTTTCAGAATATCGGCTCCCTGGTGCTCGCTTTCAGCGAGGAGGAGATGGAAACGCTGCACGGCCTCCTGGAGCGCGGCCAGCATAACCATGTGCCGAAGCTCGAGATCATCAGCCAGGCGCGGCTGCATGAGATGGAGCCGAATGTATCCAAGCGGGCGCGGGGCGCGCTTTGGGCGCCAACGGCCTCAATCGTCTGCCCCTATGAGTTGACGATTGCCGCAGTGGAGAACGCAGTGGAAAACGGCGTGGATTTTTACCGCAACTGTGAAGCGGAGCGGATCGTATTCCGAGAGGAGCTGTTTTCCATCGGCACGCCGCATGATACGCTTTTTGCCCGCTATATCGTCAATGCAGCGGGCGTGCATGCAGACGAGGTGGCCGAAATGATCGGGGACCGTACCTTCCGCATCACGCCGCGCCGCGGGGAATATTTGGTGCTCGATAAGAATATGGGCACGCTTGTGTCGCATGTGATCTTCCAATGCCCCACCAAGATGGGCAAGGGCGTGCTGGTTTCCCCCACGGTGGATGGGAACCTTCTCACCGGGCCGAACGCCGTGGATGTAGAGGATAAATTGGATGCATCCACCACATCAAAGGGCTTGCAGGATGTGCAGGAATATGTGCGCTATTCGATTCCTACGATGATGATGAGCGATGTGATTACTTCGTTTGCGGGGTTGCGGGCGCATGGCGACCAGGGCGATTTTATCATCGGCCCAAGCGAGGTGAACGCCCGCTTGATCCATGTGGCGGGCATTGAATCGCCGGGGCTGACCGCTTCCCCCGCTACGGCGGAATATGTTGTGGATATCCTGCGGGAGCAGGGGCTGCAGCTTGCGGAGAACCAAGCCTTTACGCCGGTGCGCAAGGGCCCCGTCCGCTTTCATCAGCTCACCCGCACGCAGCAGAGGGAGCTCATTGCAAAGGATCCGGCCTATGGGCATATCGTCTGCCGCTGTGAAACCGTGACAGAGGGCGAAATCCGCGATGCGATCCGCGCGCCCGCCGGAGCGCGCGATGTGGATGGCGTCAAGCGGCGCACCCGCGCGGGCATGGGCCGCTGTCAAGGCGGCTTCTGCGGCGCAAAGGTGGTGGAAATCCTATCGCGAGAGCTGGGTATCCCGGAGGAAGAGGTGACAAAGTTCGGCGGCAAATCAAATATTGTATATGAAAAAACGAAATAACCGGCTCAGCCGCGATTGGGAAAGGATGAACCCTACATATGTTGCAATATGATCTTGTAGTGATCGGCGGAGGCCCCGCCGGTATGGCGGCGGCCCTGCGCGCGAAGGAATGCGGCGTGGAGCGCATCGTTATCCTTGAGCGCGCGGAGCGGCTGGGGGGTATTCTGGAGCAGTGCATCCACACAGGCTTTGGCCTGCATTATTTTAAAGAGGAGCTCTCCGGGCCGGAATACGCCCAGCGGTTTATCGACGAGGTGGAGCAAAGCGATATCGATGTGATGACGGATACGATGGCGATTGACCTCTCCACCAACAATGTGGTCACAGCTGTGAGCCGGAGCGAGGGCCTTGTGGAAATCAACGCGACGGCGGTAATCCTCGCCATGGGCTGCCGGGAGCGACCGCGCGGCGCGCTGAATATCGCGGGTACGCGCCCGGCTGGTGTGATGACGGCCGGCACGGCGCAGCGCTATGTCAATATCGACGGCCATCTGCCCGGGCACGAGGTGGTCATTTTGGGCTCCGGCGATATCGGCCTGATTATGGCGCGGCGCATGACGCTCGAGGGCGCGCACGTGAAAATGGTGTGCGAGCTGCAGCCCTATTCGAGCGGGCTGACGCGCAACATCGTGCAGTGCCTGGAGGATTTTGATATCCCGCTGCGCCTTTCCTGCACGGTGGTCAAGGTGCACGGGCAGGAGCGCGTGGAGGGCGTGACGGTGGCAAAGGTCGATCAAAACCGCCGCCCGGTGCCGGGTACGGAGGAATTCATCCCCTGCGACACGCTGCTTTTATCCGTGGGCCTGATCCCGGAAAATGAATTATCCCGTAATGTGGGGATCAAGATGGACCGGGTCACACGCGGGCCGGTAGTGGATGAATCGCGTGAAACCAGCAGGGAGGGCGTGTTTGCCTGCGGGAATGTGTTGCAGGTGCACGACCTGGTGGATTATGTGACAAAGGAGAGCCAGACGGCTGGCGAGGGCGCGGCCCGGTATATCCTCAACCAGAAGGATTATAACACCGCCTATGTCCGCACCAAGGGCATCAACGGCGTGCGGTATGTCGTGCCCCAGAAGGTCAACCTCAACGCTGGGCGGGATGTGAAGCTCTATTTTCGCGTTGGCGACGTTTACCGCGATGCGACCATCCGCGTCACCTGTGACGGCCAGGCGCTCTATACCCGCAAGAAGAGTAAGCTCACGCCTGGCGAGATGGAAAATGTGACAATCCGCAGCGATGTGCTAAGCTCCCTGCGGGAGAGAAGCGAAATCCTCATCCAAATTGAGTGTTGAACCGGGCAAAGCAATATGGTATGATAATCCGGATTTGCGGAGGTTATGCGAAAGGAAGGACCCTTCATGGTGAAAACTTTAACCTGTGTCGCCTGCCCAATCGGGTGCACGCTTTCCGCGCAGATTGAGGCGGGGGAGGTCACCGGCGTGAGCGGGAATGCCTGCAAGCGCGGTGAGGCCTATGCCAAAACGGAATGTATCGCCCCTGTACGCAGCCTGACAACAACGGTGCGCGCAAACGGCGGGGCATATCCGCTCGTCAGCGTTAAAAGCGCCGCCCCTCTCCCGAAGGAGAAGCTGCTCGACTGCATGGCGGCCATCAATGAAGCACGCGTCGACGCGCCGGTGGAGATTGGCGACGTTGTGATCTCCAATCTTTTGGGCACGGGCGTGGATATCATCGCAACCAATCAACTCGCGAGAGGAGCTACAACATAACATGGCAAATGAGGAACTCATCCAACGTGCCGCGGCGGTCGTGCCGTCTGAACGGCAGCTAAAGTGGCAGGAGATGGAATTTTACGCCTTCGCGCACTTTGGCATCAACACCTTCAGCGGAAAAAACGGGCACGAGTGGGGCGTGGGCTCGGAGAGCCCGGAGATGTTCAACCCCACGGATTTCGACGCGGATCAGTGGGTTGCGGCGGTAAAATCCGCCGGGATGACCGGCCTGCTGCTCACGGCCAAACACCACGACGGCTTCTGCCTCTGGCCGAGCGAATACACGGATCACTGCGTGAAAAACAGCCCGTGGCGCGGCGGGAAGGGCGACGTGGTGCGCGAAGTATCCGATGCGTGCCGGCGCGGCGGCATCAAATTTGGCGTTTATCTCTCCCCTTGGGACCGGCACGACAGCACCTATGGCACTGGCAAAGCGTATGACGACTATTATTGCAACCAGCTGCGCGAGCTGCTGACGAATTATGGCGAAATTTTCTGCGTTTGGTTCGACGGCGCGTGCGGCGAGGGGCCGAACGGCAAAAAACAGGAGTATGATTGGGCGCGCTACTATGCGCTTATCCGCGAGCTGCAGCCGGAGGCGGTCATCAGCGTGTGCGGGCCGGATGTGCGCTGGTGCGGCAATGAAGCGGGCAAGTGCCGTAAATCCGAATGGAGCGTTGTGCCCTCCACACTGATGGATGTGGAGCGCATCGCGGCGGATTCCCAGCAGGAAGATGATAAAAATTTTGCTAAGAAATATAATTCCACCGATGAGGATCTCGGCAGCCGCGAGGCGATTGCCGGGGCGAAGAAGCTCATCTGGTTCCCCGCAGAGGTGGATACCTCGATCCGCCCGGGCTGGTTTTATCATAAAAACCAGGATCGGAAGGTTCGCTCCCTAAAAAAGCTGCTGGAGATCTATTACAGCTCCGTGGGCGCGAACGCATCGCTTCTGCTCAACATCCCGCCGGATCAGCGCGGCCGCTTTGCCGACCCGGATGTGAAACGGCTTCAGGAAATGGGCGACGCGCTGCGCAGCGCCTTCCGTGAGAACCTGGCGGCGCATGCAAAGGCCGCGGCTTCCTCCGAAGCAGATCAGGCACATGCGGCCCAGAAGGCCTTGACCGCCGACCAGGAGGAATACTGGCGCGCGGCGGATGGTGTGGAGCAGGCTGAGATCATCGTCGATCTAGGGAAACCAAAGACGTTTTCCAAGGTGGTGCTCGGCGAATATCTGCCCTGTGGGCAGCATATCGAGCAATTTACCGTTTCTATAGAAAAGCACGGCAAGTGGAAAAAGGCGTATGCGGCCACGGTGGTCGGCCACAAGCGCATCTGCCTGCTGAAAAAAACAACGGCCCAGCGCATCAAGATTGTGATCGATGCATGCAGAACGTTCCCGACCCTGCGCAAGCTTGAAGTTTATTGAACGGGTTGTAAAAATAAACGGAATGAATATGGAGAACCGCCCCATGCTGATTAAAAGCATGGGGCGGTTCTTCTATATCAATGGGCTTCTCAGCGAGGCTGAAATTTTTTACCCTTCCAAGGCAATCAACGCCGCGCCCAGCGCCCCGCAAATCTGCGGCTCCTCCGGCAGGATGAGCGGTTCGCCGGTTTTCTCTTCAATTGCCCGGCGCACGCCCTCGTTTTTGGCCACGCCCCCGGTCATCATATAGGCGCCCGCCGCTTTCGTCCGCGCGAGCAGCGCGCCGATTTTGGTGGCGACGGATTGGTGGAGCCCGTGCACAATATCCGCCGTGCGCTTATTCTGCGCGATGAGGGAGACAACCTCTGATTCCGCAAACACGGTGCACATGCTGGAGATCGTAACCGCTTCCTTCCACCCGCGGTCGATTTCGCCCATGCGGGATACCTCCAGCTCCAGCGTGCGGGCCATCATGTCGAGGAAGCGCCCCGTTCCGGCCGCGCACTTATCGTTCATCACAAAATCCGTCACGCGCCCTGTTTCGTCAAGGCGGATCACTTTGCTATCCTGCCCGCCGATATCAATCACGGTACGCACCCGCGGATCAAGGAAAAACGCGCCCTTTGCGTGGCAGGTGATCTCCGTCACGCCCTGCCCGCCGGCTCCGATATGGGAGCGGCCATAGCCGGTTGCAACGGTGCGCAGGATCTCTTCTTTCCGTCTGCCGGCCTGCTGGAGCGCTATGGCAAGTGCCTTTTGCGCGCTCTCCCCGGCACGCGCGCCGGTTGGAATGACGGAGGAAGCGATGATATGCCTGCCAGCATCAAGCAGCACGGCGTTCGTCGAGGTGGAGCCGCTGTCGATTCCGGCGAAAATTGCAGTTTGATCCATATTGTTCGTTTCTCCTTCCCCTGTTTGAAGGCTGGTATCCGGAAGCGTTTCCAGAAACGCTTCGATGCGTGTCACCAGCTGGCCCGGCGCGGGCGGGGTATAGTCGGTTTCTATTTTGGTCATCGGGATTTGCTCCTGCTTCAGAGCGCTGTATTCATAGTCGTAATAATCACAGAATTTTACCGTGTGGTAAATCACGCCGCGCAGGCGTGGGTTTTCCGTGATGCGCCTGCGCCCGGAAGGGTCCGTCATGCGCATGCAAGGCGTTTGCCCCAAAAGGGCGGCGGCGTACGCCTCCCACAGGTTGTCCGCCGAACCGGTCGGGAGGAAAACGCTGCGCCCGCCCGTGCAGGTGTCGTTTTGCAGGGGCAGGGGGGCGCAGTGTTGCAGCGCTTCCAGCAGAGCCTGCGGGGCACGCGCTCCGAGCAGGCTAAGGTAGGGCTGCGTAGGTGAGGCGGGTGAAGAATGTGCAGGGGAAAAGGCTGTCTGAAACCGGGCGGCGGAGAAGGCGCGCCCACTGTATGCAGCATAGGAGTCCGCCAGCCGCTCCAGCTCCAGCGCAAACCGCTTGCGCGCGCAGGTGGTATCGCAGCGTGGGAGATCGAGCAGATAGAGGAAAGGGGAATCCCCTTTCTCTTTTAAAATATCATAGACACGGCGGATCGAATCACAGCAGTTGACGAGGATCAGCTCGCCCGTGCCGTTTTGTAAGCAATCCTCCAGCAGTGCACGGCTGAAGGCGCAGAGGTTTTGGTGGGAGGCGCCGTCGGCCAGCTCAAAGCTGTTCACCAAAGGCTCCCGTCGGATGCATTCCACACCAAAGCCCGCAAAGAGTTCAACGGGTGTATATTTGCAGATATACTGGATCACTGCGCGCGCCCCCTCTCTTCCAACAGCTCCAGGAAGGCTTCCAGCCGGGTGAGCATTTGGCCGTCGTTGATGTTGCGGCGGTCGCAGCCGTCCCCATCGAGGGCAAGCATGGGGATGCCCTCCTGTTCCAGCCGTTCCCGCACGAGCCCCGCCCCGCCGATGGTGTTTTTGCAGCCCCAGTGGCAGAAGAAAACCACGCCGTTGGCGTGCAGCTTCTTGGCCATTTCCGCAATTTTATCCGCGCGGCGGCTCATTGGGCCGTTGAAGGTGTTGCACAGCAGGCGGCGCGCCATGGATTCATACGGGTGCTCCGGGTCCGGCTCATAGAGCGCGTCAAAGCTCATGTCAGAGCACAAAAGCTGGTTTTCTTCACTGAAATTGAGGATCGTGCGCAGGGAGTTCTGCCAGTAGGGCAGGGAGTGCACCCAGAGGATGCGGTTGCCGCCCTGGAAGGCGGGCGCGTTTTTAGCGTCCTCGCACAGCTGCTCAAAATAGTGTTCAATTTCCGGCCTGCCCAGCAGGATGTGGGTTGCAAAGAGCGTATACATTTCAGAGGTCATCTCATTGGGGAGATACCGGTCGGCCAGCAGATCGTAATAGTTCCGGCAGGCCCGCATGGAGCGCTGCTCGCAGGCGAGCACAGCCCGCAGGGCTTCCTCACTGAGGCGTTCGTGCATGGCGTCTTCCGTGAAGCGGGCGAGCTCCCGCAGTTGCTCCGCCACGTATTGCACCGCGTCCGCATCGTCCGCACAGGGGGTGTCCACTGTGAAGTGGGGCACGCCGTAGTGGGCCGCGATCCGGCGGAAGGTGTTGGTGTTTGCATCGCACGCCAGGGTGGTGTTGGCAATCAGGCGTGGCTTTGGCAGCACGCCGGACAGGGCGATGCCCGTCAGAATCCTGTGATAGGAGCACAGGGTATCCGGAATACCCGCCTGCCGGGCGCATTCAATAAAATACTGCTCGCTGCCTGCGGCGGAAAAATAGCAGGAGAGCCCTTCCGCGATTTGCGGCTCGATCTGCATGGCGTGGAGAATCTCACAGGGTAAAAAAAGATTGACAATGGCCGAGCGCTCCGGATGTGCCAGCGGATGGAGCACTGCATCCATGCACACTGGGGAAATAAAAGCGCGGGCCTTCGTCAATTGGCGAGAGGGGAAATATCTGGCCTGGAAGTTGGAGGCATAAAACGCGGCCTCCAAAAGCCTGCGGGCACGGTCGGGGCTTTTGGCCGCAGCCCTGCCCACCAGCGCGCCGAAGGTTTCAATCATTGGGTTCATATGAATCGGATTCCTTTCAAAGCGTCCACACGCTTGGGTTGGTGGTGGAAACGCCGAGCGCGCCCGCGTTCAGGGCGCTGATGACATCTTCCTTTTCTGTAATCAGCCCGCCCGCGATCAAAGGCGTTTCCAGCTCGCTGCTGAGCTCACGCAGAATTTTTGGCATGATGCCGGGCATGATTTCCAGCGCCTCGGGGGAGAGCAGCCCGGTTGTTTTCGCAGCGGTGCGCATGGAAAGGGAATCGATGATGAACAGCCTCTGGATGGCGGAAAGGCCGAGCTCCTTGGCGATTTTGATCTGGCTGCTTTTGGTGGAGATGATGCCGGTAGGATGCACCCGCTCCGCAATATAGCGCAGCGAAACCGCGTCGCGGGAAAAGCCCTCGATCAAATCCACGTGGACATAAATATCCTTCCCGCAGCGGTTGGCGCGTTCCACAATTTCCTGTAAATTAAAAATATTGCCGCACAGCAGGAAGATGATTTCACTCGGGCATGCAAGCGCCGCCTCCAGCGCGTTGGTATCCTTCACCGCGGCGATGACCGGGCTGCGCGCAAGCTTATCATAGAGCTTTTGTTCCATATCCATTCCATCCCTTTCCATTCCATTGAGGGGACAATGGAAATCTATTGGTATTATAGCATTGGTGTGTGGAAAAGAAAACCACTGATGAAAAACAGTTTGACCCTATAAGCGGGGAAAAGGCCTTTTTTGTTATTTTTATATGGAACGTGTAAAACAGAATCAATATTTTGTGGATAAATGATAGATAAAAAGTGAATTCTGTGCCTGTGAACTATTGCCTGAACCTTTTTTTTCTGATATAATAGCTTTACACATTTTGTTTAAAGCATTGGAAAATGCCTGTCGGCCCAAAGTGCCTCCTGCCGCACAGCGGCAACGCCATTTTTGCAAAGGGGAGCTTTGTGCGTATGTGCATAAGATCATGTATTATAGCTATAAATTTGTGGAAAGCTATTATTGGAAAATCGCTTTTTGTTTTGGCAGAGAAGCAGCGCCGCAGTTACCGGGGGGTAGAGTTTTGCGGCACCGCTTTGATGATATGTTTCGCACGTGCGGCTTATGGTTGTGCGGAGCGAAACAGGGAAAACAGAAAATATAGGAGGTAGTCAATTCTATGAAAGAGCACAAGAATGCCGCAAGACTCATGGCCGCTCTGATGACGTTGACCTTGCTGTGCGCAACGCTGTTTGCAATGCCGGCTCAGGCAGCGGATGAGTCCCAGGCACAGGCGCCGCAGGCAGCTCCTGCTGCAAGCCAGTATGAGCAAGCGCTGGTCAATGCGCAGGATTTGCTGGAGCAGGGCGCACAGGCGCTCAGCGACAATGAGAAAGCCGCGCAAAAGAGCGGTTTCGGCGTATCGAAAGATCCGCAGACGGGCATCTCCCAGATCGTTATGTATGTGGGCAACAAGGAAGTGCCGATGGGGTTGTTTTATGATCCCGCGCAGGAGATTTTCTACGGCGCAAACAATGCCGGCCTTTTGGGCATCGGTTTTGATTTCGACGTTGCACAGAAAATTTTCTACACGCCGATCAATCCCTGGCAGCGCAATTTTGGCTTCTGTGAGCTGTATGATGCGGCCGCGCCGTTTACCGGCATGTTCTACAACACCGTCCGCTTTAAGTTTGATTATGCGGGCAAAAACTGGCTGATTCAGGTTTGGAAGGGCCAGTATGGCATCACCACAGGCGGTGAGCTCGGTGTTTATAACAAAACCACCAACCGCGAAACAGAATTTTACGACTGCGCCTCTGATGAGGATATGCTGAACATGGGCTTCACCCTTTCCAAGAAGGATGTCGGCGAGCTCTTCACCAGGAAGATGCAGAAGCATTGGTGGCAGACTGGTTTTGTCGTATTGATGGCCACGCCGCCGTCAGCGCTGACGATGTCCTGCAAGATCGATATGAAGGATGCCGCTATGCTGAAGGCCTTTGAGCAGTCCATGATTGAGCAGGGCTTTAAGAAGGGCAACGGCACAACGGATGGCACCTATTCCATCAGTGGCCTGCGCGTTACCTTCACTTGGGGCGCGAAGGTTCAGGCAGAGGTGAAGGATGCCGCTAACGATGCGCAGACGACGGATGACGTTCAGGTTACCGTAACGCCGACAGAAGCGCCGGCAACCAAGGCTCCGGTTAAGAAGGTGAACCCCACGGCGGAGCAGGAGCTTGCCCAGCCGGAGGATCCCGATATGGCGGAGAATGCGGAAATCCCGGAGACTGGCGACAGCGGCGTGATCGCACTCGGCGTGCTTGCCGGTGGCAGCATGCTTGCGATTGGCGCGGCGGTTCTTCTGAAAAAGAAGAAGAGCAGCGAGGTATAAGGCTGAAAGATAGCTCTTTCAAACTGCGTTTTATGCTTTTCGATCATCATTCCACCTGAAATTTTGGCTGCGCCAAAACCGCACAATTCCGCGGCCGGGAGGAAGAAAAGAATGGTCATGAGCATGATTACCCTGCTGTAAGTTTCACAGCGATTGAGCAATCAGGCAGGCGGAGGGAGCCCCTCCGCCTGCTGTTTTTTATAGGATGAAAAATTGCCTTGGTAAAATCGTTTCTAAGTGCCTGATGCAGTGGGCAGGAGACCGGGAAGCGGTTGGAGAATGTGAGGTGATCGGTGTGCGGGAGAAAGTATGGATTGTGTTTTTGCTCCTCCTATTATTGCTGTGCGGTGTGGCAATATGCGTATGTTTCCTGCCCCTCCTGCGCAAGCGGCTTGGCCGGAGGGGGATTGGCGCGTTTGCGGATGAAGCAGAGTGGCGCGATGCGGTAGGGCAAAAGGCGAAGGAGATGCTGCGCCATATGCCGGCCCTTCCGGAAGAAGATACACCTGCGTTTTGTGTGGCTATGTGGCGTAGCGGTGTGGATGCGCAAAGGCTTGTGCGCGGGCGTCTGGCAAAGCTTTTGCTGGCGGCAGGGCTTGCCCAAGACCGGGCTCCGGATTTGTTTTTGGCTGGGCGGGCCTGTGCGGAATCCCTCCTGCTGCCTGACGGCAAGTGGAAAGTCCCCATGGATCGTGCAGAGGACGCGTTCCTTGCCTATGCGGTACTTTCCTTCCCCGGCATGGAGCTTGGGCGTATCCGCCCGGCAATGGAACAAACGGCGCACCTTTTACAATCACTCGCGGGGGAATCGGATACGATTCCGGCAGATCCGGATGCCCCTGACCTGCGCTTTGCCCGGACGGTCAGTGACATCTGCCCGTTTTTAGCCGCTTATGCGGCGGCCTATGAGGAGCCGTTTTACCTGAATCTTGCCATGCGGCAGCTCAATGAATATCTGCTCGGCGGGATGCATCCGGTGCAGGGGCTGCCCGCGGAAGGGTTTGACCGAGGCAGCGGGCTTCCCATCGGATCGTTTGGCTGGAGCAAAGCCTGTGCAGCACTGGCTTTTGGGATGATGGAAACGGCCCGCTACCTTCCCGGCGCGGATTTCCGCAGCGTAAAATTGAGGGTTCACAGCCGCATCCTGGCGGATCGCCTATGCCCCCTGTGGGGGGAGGATGGGGCATTTCCACGATTGCCTGCCGCTTCCTTGCCTGATACGGAGGCCGGGGCGATCCTCACGGTATTTTTATGGGATGTATATCAAAAAACAGAAAATGAGCACTATTTGGATTGCGTAAAAAGAGCTATGGCAAACCTGAGAAACTGCACGCGGAAAAACGGGATGGTGGATTTTGCGCAGCCGGAATCCCTGCGCCCAGGTTTTTATTGGGAAACAGAAACCCCTACTGTGGGAGCCCTCGCGGCGGCATTTTATGCCGCTGTCAAAACAGAAGGGCCGGGCAGAGCGGCAAAAGGATAAAGCGCTTTGCGCAGGCCGATTTGCCCATCGTGCCTGCTTGATGAAAGCCAGCGGAATTTTCGGTAAAAGGAAACAAGGCGCCTTTATACAGGCGTTTTCATGCGCCCAGGTCTGAGAAAGGGCCATTCTGTGTCCGGGGATGGCGTGGGTTCGGCTCATGTGGCAAATTTAGCTTGTTTTCGCCCCTATAACGCGGTATACTGAAGAAAATAGAAAAAGGAAAGGAGCGTGTTTATGCAGGAATCCTCGCCGGATCTGCGGCTGGCGGTTCTGATCGACGCAGATAATGTGCCCTATGCAAACGTGAAAGCAATGCTTGCGGAGATTGCACGCTATGGCACGCCAACGATAAAACGAATCTATGGGGACTGGACACAGCCAACGCTTTCTGGCTGGAAAAAGGTGTTGCTGGGGAATGCGGTGACCCCCATACAGCAATATAGTTATACAACAGGCAAAAATTCGACGGACTCCGCCATGATTATCGACGCGATGGACATCCTCTACACCAACCGCGTGGATGGTTTTTGCCTGGTATCGAGCGACTGTGATTTTACGAGGCTTGCCACCCGCCTGCGCGAAGCGGGCAAGCTGGTGATCGGAATCGGCGAACAAAAAACGCCAACGCCGTTTATCTCAGCCTGCGACCGTTTTATCTATCTGGAAATTTTATCCGACGATAAAAAGAAAAAGCAGCGTTCTGTCAAGGCGAAGGGAAGCCAGCCTGCGCCGGAAGAACCGGAGACAGTGGTTGCCGCCGTGCGGCAGAAGGGGAACAAGCTGCCGCAGGAGGTATCCGATATGATTGTCGTTTCAGTTAATGATTTGGCGGATGAAAATGGTTGGGCATTTTTGGGGGATGTCGGCAACCTCCTTTTGAAGAAGCAGCCCTCCTTCGATAGCCGCAATTATGGCTATCAGAAGCTGTCGCAGCTGATCCAGGCGATGGGCCGTTTTGAAATTGAGCCGCGCGACACGGCAAACGCCCATGTGAAGCATATTTTCATCCGTGAAAAAACGTTGTGAATGGGTAAACTGTTTCAACAGTGCGCCGTTCATATATAGTTCATACTTTTATGCTAAATTCCTAACCAAAGCATGATGGATTTTGAAGGGAAAGGAAGTGTTGGAATGATTGCGATTATGGAAATAGTTTTGGGCCTGCTCAGCGGGATTTCCGATCCGATTGCCAAGGCGTTTGGCGAGTGGATGCAGTCCATCGTTGCCAAGATTTTTGGCTAAACCGTGTATGAAAAGTGCCCATGGAACGTTTTGTTCCATGGGCGCTTTTCTGTGTAAAAATGAGGCTTTTAGCCGACCGATGCGATTTTTTCCCGGATTGCGGGGCCGAGCTCCTTTAGCTCCTCGCGGGACAGGCCCGCAGTGGGGATCGGCGGCAATACCGTGAGCGTCACGTTTGCGGGCTTGATCCACATATGGTTGGCCTCCATTACCTTATAAGTGCCGCTGATGCGCACAGGGATGAGTGGCACCTTTGCCTTTTCCGCCATCTTGAAGGCGCCGTTTTTAAAATCCCCCATCTGATCGCCGCGGCTTCTTGTGCCCTCAGGGAAGATCGTGATCGAATAGCCTTTTTTGAGCAGCTCTGTGCCCTCCCGCAGAGAGCCCATCGCGTTGCGCGCATTTTCGCGGTCCAGGAAAATACAGCCGAGATAGCGCATCCAGGTGCGAATCATGGGGATTTTCTCCGCTTCTTTTTTGGCGATCAGGCCGTGCGGCTGATCCAGATAACCGAGCAGTGTGGGAATATCAAACAGGCCCTGATGGTTGCTGACGAAAACCGCCGCGCCCTCCGGGATATTTTCAAGCCCCTGCACGGTTACCTTCACACCGGCGAGCTTCAAAAGCCTGCGCGACCAGTTCTGGACAGCCTGCGTCACAAGCTCATCCCGCTCCTCGATTTTACCCGCCTGCGTAAGCTTTTTGGCGCGGTGTATTTTAGGGAGGACAGCGATCAGATAGCCCCAAAAATAGATAAACCAGATAATTGTACGCATAGATATGGATTCTCCCTTATCGATTGTTATCCTTAATCATAGCACCCCGATCCATAAAAAACAAGGGACAGCAAAAGAAATCAAGAGAAAGCAGCAGAAATATATCATTCTAATTATTATGGAATTTATTGAATATTTGGGGAAAGAAACAGCATGGGAAACGCTTGTTTTCTTGTACCAAAGCGATTGTTTTTTTATGCTAAGCGTAACGCACGATCCGATCGGAACAGTACCTCGAAAACCGCATGACCGTCTGCAAAGAAATACCCAGTAGGGGGAGCGTGCCAGTGCAGGAACCTTTTCAGGGAGAACGGCAAGAGAAAGACAACAGAGAGAACGCATGAGTGAGAAAACACCTCTTTCCTTGTACCAGCATATATTGGGGGGAAAGAGGTGATCATTTGAAATTCAAGTTTATTTTGTCTATTGGTTTCGGCGGACTGTGGCTGGCCCTTTCCCTATTCTTCGCAATTGGCTGGGCACAGGAAGTTTCTTATATCTTACCCGGTGTTTATGTTTGGTGGGTCATTATCGGAATTGCCCTGCTTCCAGGCTTTTTGATGAGCGCCATGTTTTTTTCCAATCTGTTGCACTGGAAATTAAAAAGATATCCCGATATCGCGGAAGACACAACGATTCTTATGTGTGCGCATAACGAAGAAAAAAATATTGCCCAATCCATTCAAGCGATTTTAAACCAGCAGTACGCCGGGCATATTCGACTGATTGTTGTTGATAATGGATCCAATGATCATACCAAACAGCAAATCATGAACATGCAGACGTCTGCTCTTACAAACTGTTCCATCGAATATGTTTACTGTGACCAGCCAGGAAAGGCTCATGCATTGAATTATGGCCTGACGATGATTCACACCCCGCATTTTATCACAGTAGACGCCGACACCTACTTGGAAAAACAAGCAGTACAAAGAATCATGAACCATATTGTATCCTGCGAAAGCGTGTGCGTTGCCGGAAATCTGTTCGTTCAGAATCCCAAAGCTTCCCTGGCTGCAAGAATGCAAAATTATGATTATCTGCTTAGCATTGCTGCAGTCAAACGGTTCCAGGGCAGCTATCAATCTACCTTGGTGGCACAGGGCGCTTTCAGTGCTTATCAAACCGAGGCGGTTCAGCAAATAGGCGGATGGCAGGATGTGATGGGGGAAGATATTGTACTGACTTATCAATTGCTCCGCCAGAAGCTTCCGTCAACTTATGAGCCTGGGGCGGTCGGTTATACAACGGTTCCTGAAACATTCAATGGCCTGTACAATCAACGCAAGCGGTGGGCAATCGGTATGCTGGAGGGATTATCCTCTGTTCCGCCTTGGAAACAGGGGACGGCATATTCCCGCTATTTTACTTTCGTGAATCTTTCTGTTATTTACCTTGATCTTGCCTTTCTATTTGGACTCATCCCAGGAATAATACTCGCATTTTTTGGATTCTTTTATTTCGCTGGATATCTCACCTTATTGACAGTCGCCATTAGCATTCTGCTCTTTCTAAGTATGTATCTCTATCAGAAGAAATTGGGGATTCCCTTTCAAAACAGCGTTTTGGGCTTCCTGTGTTTTCTCCTGTTTTTTCAGGCCATTCAGAGTACGGCGGCATTACACGGCTACCTGATTCGGCTGCTGCATAGAAAGGGGGAATGGAAGTGAAACGGAAAAATGTATTATTCGGCGCCCTCATCTGCGTTGTGATTGTATTGGTTGCTGTTGGGCTGTTTACGGGAGTCTTCCATCGTATGAAACGTGATGCCATCACGGTGCAAATCAATCCCGAGCAGTCGGTCGTTGCGCTGACCTTTGACGATGGTCCCAACGCCCGTTATACCCCGCAGGTGCTGGATATTTTGTATGAACAGCAGGTCCCGGCTACCTTCTTTCTGATAGGCGAAAAGTTTACCGGAAACGAGCTGCTGATCCGGGAGATGGCGGCAAGTGGGCATGAAATCGGGAACCATACCTTCTCCCACCCGGACCTCACTCAATTGGACAGCCGAACAATACAATGGGAAATCCAACAGACAGAAGAAAAACTGAAAGAAATCCTGCCGGACTATCCGATGAAGTATGTGCGCCCGCCTTATGGAAGATATACGGAGGATGTTCAAAACGCAATTGGCCTTCCCCTTGTATTATGGACAATCGACAGTGGTGATTGGGAAGCTCCTCATGCGGAAAATATCTACACTGCCGTTGTGAGCAAGATACAGGATGGTGATATTATCGTTTTCCATGACGACAACGCGGAAACAGTCAAGGCACTGGAAAAAATAATTCTGGAGCTCAAGAAGAGAGGCTTTCAGTTTGCGACTGTGTCACAGCTGTATGAGTATCAATCAAAATGATAACGCATATATTTTGTTAAAATCGCTATGCGATGGCCCGCCAAGGCTGTTGTTTAGCGATTTTTTGTTTCATCCCAAGTTGACTCATATTTTCTTTCTGCTCAATAGTCAAAAGACAACAGTTATGCTATAATAAAAATGGACTAACCCCAATAGGGGGAAAGGAGGGAAAAACCGATGCGATATATCTTCCTTCATGGCCTTGGGCAGGAGCCGTCAAGCTGGGATAAAACAATTTCATTTCTGCAGGTACGGCCTGAGGAGATCGCCTGCCCCAATTTGTCGGAGCTCCTCGGCGATCAAGAGGCGGCATATCAGAATTTATACCAGGCTTTTGCCAGATCCTGTGAAACCTGTTCTGAACCGGTTCACCTTTGCGGGCTTTCTTTGGGGGCGGTCCTTGCCCTGCATTATACAATAGATCATCCCGATCAGGTAAAGTCGTTGGGGCTCATTGGCGTGCAATATCAAATGCCTAAAAGGCTGCTCCAAATGCAAAATGCGATCTTTCGCTTTCTGCCTGAACGTTCTTTTCACAAGATGGGATTTCGGAAAAGGGATTTGATACAGCTGACCAGATCTATGCAGGATTTAGACTTCAGCCAGACGCTTAACCGCATTCAGTGCGACACCCTCGTCATATATGGGGAAAAAGATACGGTCAACGCAAGCGCCGCCCAAAAGGCCGCCACACTGATCCCCGACGCGAAACTTAGATGCATAGCGGATACAGGCCACGAAGCCAATCTGGAAGCGCCTCGGCAATTGGCGGAAATCCTTGATGATTTCTATCAGAAACAGTGAGGGGTACTTTCCGGCTTGAAAAACAGACGGCTTCGGACGAAATAACCGGAAGGCAGGAAGAAAAAAGCTCCTGCCTTCCGGTTATTCTAATGCGCCCATCAGCTCCTGATAATTACCGAGAAACGTAAATGCGGGAAGCTCATCCTGCAGAGCGCAGAGCAGATGGAGGGTGGGCTCATCCCGTACGCTGCCTGTAAAATCGAGATAAAAATAATACTGGAAGTTGCTGTCCGGAATTGGACGGGATTCGATTTTGGTGAGATTCAGCCCGCAGCGGGCAAAGCGGGAAAGCACGCCGTACAGCGAGCCCGTGGTATGCGGCAGGGTAAAAATCAGGCTGATTTTATCCGCCTGCGGCGTGATCCGCATTTCACGGGAGATTGCAATGAAGCGGGTAGCGTTGTTTTTGCTCGTCTGGATATCGCGTTCCAAAATTTGAAGCCCAAAGTTGCGGGCGGCGTCCGCTGAGGCGATCGCGGCTGCATCCTGTTCCTCCGATTCGGCGAGCCGTTTTGCCGCCGCTGCCGTGTTGGAGCAGGGGATGGGAGCAAGGCCGTGTGTCTCTAAATATTCAGCGCATTGGGCAAGCCCCTGTGGATGGGAATAAACGCGTTTTAGATGGTCCGGCTGCACGCCGGGCAGCGCCATCAGGCAGTGATGGATGGGTAGATCTGTTGCCACCGAGATGGAAAGGCGATAGCGCAGCATCAGATCAAAGGCCTCGTGGACGGAGCCCGCATAGGAATTTTCAATGGGGACAACGCCGAAATCGGCCTTCCCTTCAGCAACAGCCGCAAATACATCCTCGAATTCGTGATAAAAAACGACGTTGCCCTCCGGGAAAAGTAGACGGGAAGCCGCGTCGGAATAAGCGCCGCTGACACCGGAACACGCGATTCGGGGCGTTTGCAGCCATTCCTGCCCGGCGTGTAAAGCTCTTTCTACCTGCTCGCGCAAAGCCTGCCCACCGCCGAGCGCATCGTGCTGAAGAGCACGGCTGGCCTCCATCATGGCGGCATAAACGCCCTGAAGGGCGGTTCCGTATGCGCCACCGCGCTCGCGTACCCGGTTGAGAATTTGCTGCTCCCGCTGTGCGTCCAGCACCGGAATTCCGGCCTCGCGTTTGATCTCCGCCACCTTCCCGGCGGCATCCATCCGCCGCACCAAAAGCGGCAGGAGCTGGCTGTCAATGGCGTTGATTTCTTTGCGGATTTCATTGAGCTTTGGATTATCCATGGCAGGCAACCTCCCCCTGTGACAGCATCGCGTCAAGCAGCGCAATGGCGACAGCCGCTTCCACAACCGGCTGCGCGCGTACGGCGATGCAGGCGTCGTGCCTGCCCTTGATGACCAGGGTGGCGTTTTCATGTGTAACGCAGTTGATGGTTTGCTGCTCCTTTGCAATCGAGGCAGTCGGTTTGAAGGCAACGCGCAGCAAAAGCGGCATGCCCGTAGAAATGCCACCGAGAATACCGCCGTTGTGGTTGGTGCGGGTTTTGACGCTGCCGTCCGGAGCGTAATACATCGCGTCGTTTGCCTCGCTGCCCACCATGCTGGTAAGTTCAAACCCATCCCCAAACGAAACGCCCTTCACGGCCGGCACGCCATAGAGAAGGGAGGCGATCCGGCTTTCCAGCGAATCGAACATCGGGGAGCCGATCCCTGCGGGCAGGCCTACTGCCGCACACTCAATGATGCCGCCCACGCTGTCCTTCTCCGCCTGCGCCTGTGCGATCTGTGCACACATCTCACGCTTTTTTTTAAGGTCGATCACGGTGAACGGCTCTCGGTTCAGTGCATGGAGGGCTTCCGCATCCAGAGAGACAGCGTCAAAGGGCGTATCGTAAATATTGTAGATCCTCCATACATGCGAGCCGATCACAATGCCGCGCCGCTCCAGAACCTGACGACAGACCGCCCCGGCTGCTGTGAGCGGGGCGGTCAGCCTGCCGGAAAAATGGCCGCCCCCGCGGATATCGTTCGATCCGCCATAGCGCACGCTGCCCGTATAGTCCGCATGGGAGGGGCGGGGCAGGTGCAGGATGTTGGCATAGTCGTGCGATTTTACATTTGTGTTTTCGATCACAGCGCACAGGGGCGCACCGGTGAGCTTCCCGTTCAGCAGGCCGGAGAGAAATTGCGGCTTGTCCGCTTCGCAGCGTGGCGTGGAACCGGCTGTGAGCCCCGGCGCACGGCGGTCCATTTGAACCTGCACGGCGGTAAGATCAATTTCTTCCCCCGCGGGTAGCCCATCAAGCACCATGCCAACGGCTGGCCCGTGGCTTTCCCCGAAGATGGAAAGCTTCAGGATGTTACCCCATGTCGACGACATTCGCAACGCCTCCAATTTTCATATAATCCTCAAAGAAGGTCGGATAAGACTTGTTGACACTCTGCGCGTCGCTGATGATCACATTGTCGTCCGCCCGCATCGCAGCGATCGAAAAGGCCATGACGATGCGGTGATCGTTGCAGCCGTCTACCACACCCCCGCGCACTTTATGGCCGCCATGGATGGTGAGACTGTCGGCCGTTTGGGTGACGGATACGCCCAGTGCCTGTAAGCCCGCGGCTGTGCTCTCGAGCCGGTCGCTCTCCTTGAGCCGCAGCCGCGCCGCGTTATAAATGCGCATATCTCCGCTGCAGTAAGCGCCCAGCACGGCCAGAATCGGCACCAAATCCGGAATTTGGCCTGCATCGATATCCATCGCGTCCAGGGAAAATGCCTTGCTCGTGAGCGTGTCGCCCGACCAGCGCAGGTGAGAGCCACATTGGGAGAGAAGCGCCTTGCAGGCGCGGTCGCCCTGCATGGAGCGGCGGTTGAGCCCACGCACGGCAACCTCGCCGCCCAATGCGCCGGCGGTGAGGAAAAATGCGGCGGCCGACCAATCGCCCTCCACCATCAAATTATGTGCGCGGAAGGACTGCCCGCCTCTTATTCTCCAGCCATTCTGCGTCGGCTCCACACGCACGCTGAAGCTGCTGAGCATCTGAAGCGTCAGATCGACATACCCGGCAGATTGCAGGGGAGAGGTGAGGATGATTTCGCTATCCTCTTCACACAGTGGCAGGGCCAGCAGCAGGCCGGTGATGTATTGGGAGCTAATGTCGCCGGGCAGATGAAACACGCCGCCTTTTAGCTTGCCGCTGATCGTCAGGGGCAGGCTGTGCGTGCCATCTGTTTCGCAGGTAACTCCATGCTCACGCAGGAGCTGGAGCAGGGGATCAATCGGCCGCTCCGGCAGCCTGCCGCTCCCGGTGAACGTACAGGTGAACCCGCCCGCTGCCGCGATCGGGATGAGAAACCGCAGGGTGGAGCCGGATTCCCCGCAGTGAATTTCCGCCTGCCCGGGCTGAAAGGTATGCGTGCCATCAATGATGACGCCGCCCGGATGGGGCCGCACAGAAGCGCCTAATGCATCTGCCCCGCGCAGCGTAGCCAGAATATCCGCGGAGAGATCAACGTAATCAACAACGCTTCGGCCGCGGCTCAAAGCGGCGCAGAGAATTGCACGGTGGGCAGCGCTTTTGGATGGGGGAACACGGATTTCCCCCTGCGGCGTTGCCGGCGACAGGATAACCTTTTTCATGTGAGCGGCTCCTTTCAAAAATTCCTTCGGCGATGCCAAAAGAACTGGCCTAAACAATCTTTTAGGCCATTATATAGGAGAAATGTTACAAAACTATAAAAAGAAGGTTGAATTTAGCCTGAAATCGGGAATTTTTTGTAAAAATCTATTGATTGATCGCATCCGAAAAAAGATGGGAGCTGCTCCAGTGAGAGCGGGAGCGTGAAGCTCTCTCCAATTTTGCGCAGAAGAATGAAGTGGATCGAATCTCCGGCCCGCTTTTTATCGCTTGCCGCGAGCTGTAGCAGCGTGCCCAGCGGCGCGTCGCAGGCAATAGGAAGGCGATATTTTTCCAGCAGGCTCCGGATGCGTTCACAGGTGCCCGGCTGTGTGAGCCCGTTGCGCTCCCCCGCCGCACAGGCGAGCAGCATGCCGATGCCAACGGCTTCCCCGTGGGAATAGCCTGCGAAGTGGCCGTATTTCTCAAGCGCATGGCCGAGCGTGTGGCCAAAATTTAAAAGCATCCGCCGCCCGCTTTCCCGCTCATCCTCTTCAACAATGCGGCGCTTGCTGTCTACACAGGAGAAAATCATCTCCTCTAAAAAATCACCGGCCGTTTCCCGCTCCAGCCGGTCAAACAGAGGCGCATCATCAATGCAGCCGTATTTGATCGCCTCCGCCATGCCGTCGGCAAAAAAGCGGGGCGGTAGGGTGGAGAGAAGCTCCGGGTCAATGAGCACCAGCCGCGGCTGCCAGAAGGCGCCGCACAGGTTTTTTCCCTGCGGCAAATCGACCGCCGTTTTACCGCCGACGGAGGAGTCAATCTGTGCGAGCAGGGAGGTGGGAATTTGGATATAGTCGATCCCGCGCATATAAATAGAGGCGGCAAAACCAGCCATATCGCCCGTGACGCCCCCGCCGAGCGCGACGATCAAATCGCCGCGCGTAAAGGCGTTGCCAGCCAGGAAGGAGAGCATATCGCTGATGCTGCCGAGGACTTTGCTGCTCTCCCCAGCCGGGAAAACGTGCGTGAAGGTGCAAAAGCCGGCCTTCTCCAGCGAGACAGCGGCGATTTTGGCATAGAGCGGGCCAACATTGGAATCCGTGATGACAGCCGCTTTCTGCGCCTTGGAGACGTTACGGGCCAGCGTGCCGCAGCGATTGAGGCAGCCGCGCTCGATCCGGATTTCATAGGGCCTGCCTGTTTTGACCTGCAATGTTTTCATCATGAGAATGACCAACCTTTCCGCTGAGACTACAAGAGATTTGATCAGGACTCTGTGCCCAAGCGATTGACCTTGCGGCCCATGGATTCTGCCAGCTTAGTTACGTGGGCTGAGACCTCGTCGAACGCATCCGGAGTCAGGGACTGTGCGCCGTCTGAGAGCGCCTTTTGGGGATTGTTGTGCACCTCGATAATCAGGCCGTCCGCCCCGGCGGCAACCGCTGCGAGGGACAGCGGCTCCACCAGCCATGGAATACCCGCCGCATGGCTCGGATCAACGACCACCGGCAGGTGGGAAAGCCGCTTGAACACTGGCACGGCAGAGATATCGAGCGTGTTGCGCGTATAGTTTTCAAAGGTGCGGATGCCGCGCTCGCAGAGGATCACGTTTTCATTGCCGCTGGCCATGATATATTCCGCGCTCATGAGCGTTTCTTCGATCGTGTTGGCCAGGCCGCGCTTTAATAGGATCGGCTTCTTGCAGTGGCCGAGCTCCTTGAGCAGCTCAAAATTCTGCATATTGCGCGCGCCTACCTGGATGATATCCACATCCTCAAACAGCGGCAGGTGGGAGGGGCTCATGATTTCCGTAATGATTGGCAGGCCGCTTTTGCGCTTCGCCTCCAGCAGGAGGTAAAGGCCCTCTGCCCGCAGGCCCTGAAATGCGTAGGGGGAAGTGCGGGGCTTGAACGCACCGCCGCGCAGGATGCCGGCGCCCGCTTTTTTGACCCGCTCGGAGATCACCTCCATCTGCTCGGAGGATTCCACAGAGCAGGGCCCGGCGATCAGGGTGAGGGAGCCGTCTCCAATTGTATTGGGGCCGACCTGGATGACGGTATTGTCCGGATGAAATTTCCGGTTGGCTTTCTTATAAGGCTCCTGAACGCGCTTAACGCTCTCTACGATAGCCTGCGCCTGGATATACTCAATATCAATCTTCGCCGTGTCGCCCAACAGACCGAGCACCGTGGAGTGCTCGCCATACCACGCGTTGACGGTCACGCCATAAGTTTGATGGAGTTCATTGGAAAAGGTGCTGATCTGATCCTTGGTGGCGCCCTGCTTCAATACGATAATCATAATACGATACCTCCAATACAATCTATGGGAAAATAAAAAAAACGGAGCTCATCGTTATGAGCTCCGTTTCTATCCCTGTTCAAACGCCTCTTTGGACGGCGGGAAAGCTCACAACTCTAATTTTGGCACGGCAAAAAACTCCCTGCTAAAAAAATAGCCGAGAGTGCTCATAAAGAAAAAGTAGCTTTTTGCAGTGCTGATGAGCATTCCAATTTTCCTCCAAATGGTTTAAATCCAATATAATACTTGGAAAAGGCAATTGTCAACCTTTTTTTTCACTTTTGGCCAATCCGTGTACGCCAATTTTTGATTGCTTCCTGATTTTGTGCAGAATTTCGGTGGCGGTTTCACTGGCGGGCTGCTCGGTTGGCACGGTGACCGTGAGACCGGCCGCCTGGCGGTAAAGCCGCATGCGCTCCGCATGCAGCGCCTCGAGATTCCCGCTTTTTCGGGCCGCTTGGAGCACCGGACGCGGCGTTGGATCCCGGTCAAGCCGGGCGTACAGCACCGGCAGGGCCACGTCGAGCAGGATAATCAGGCCGTTTGTCCGCAGCACAGCGGCATTCTCCGGGAAGGTCAGCGCGCCGCCGCCTGTGGCGATCACCTGGCCACCCGTTTGGGCAAGCTCCTTGCAGGCCTGCGATTCCAGCATGCGGAAATAGGGCTCGCCATGCCGGGAAAAAATCTCTTCCACAGGCAGGCCCGCTTTTTCAACAATATAATCATCCATATCAAGAAAGGAAAGCCCCGTTTGCGCGGCGAGCTCGCGACCCACCGTGCTCTTGCCGCAGCCCATAAATCCGCACAGCACAAGGTTCCTATCATTTTCTGTTTGGCTCATTGAAACACACGCTCCATTTCCCAATTGGCCTGTTCGATCACGGGGGAAACCTGCGCGGCGGTGAAGGAGCAGCCGTTCCAAATCTCCTGCGCGGCGGCAGCCTGCCAGACGAGCATTGGCATCCCATAACCGCATTGCGCGCCATTTTGCCGCGCGGTGCGCAGAAGCATCGTCTCACGCGGATTATAGATTGCGTCAAACACCGCCTTGCAGCGGCGCACGGTTTTCTCCTCCACGGGCATTGCATCCGGGTGCGGATACATCCCAGCAGGCGTTGCATTGAGCAGCAGGTCAAAATCGCCTTCCAGTGAGTCGTATGTGCAAACGCATATGGCAGCTTCCGGCAGCTTCTGGCGGATTGCCTGCGCGAGTTGCTCCGCGCGCGGGATCCCGGAAGGCCTGGCGGCGATGGTAAGCGTGCCGCCGGCTAAAGCTGCTTCAAATGCCATCATATGCGCTGCGCCGCCCGCCCCGCAGAGCAGGATTTTTCCGGCGAGCGGGATGCTTGCCTCCTCCAGCGCGCGCAGAAAACCGACGCAGTCCGTATTATAGCCGGTGAGGCACTCGCCGCATTTCACGGTATTGACCGCGCCGTAAAGCGCGGCCTTGCCGTCTATTTGATCGAGCAGGGGAAGGATTGCGCTCTTGTGCGGGATGGTGAGGTTGAAGCCGCTCAGGCTCCGCAGGGCGGGGAGCTCCTCTGAGAGCGCCTGCGGCGGTAGCTCCCGCTTTTCATAAACGGCGCTCACGCCGTGAACGGCAAAAAGCTTTTCATGAATAAAGGGGGACATCGTGTGCCCAAGCGGATAGCCGAGCACGGCATAACGGCGTGCTTCCATTGTGAAAACTCCTTTCGAAACGACATACCCCAGGCGAAAAAAGACGAAAAAGATACCCCCTCAGAGGAAGTTTTTAAGCATCTGTAAATAAACGCAAAGTTTTCACGCTTGGGGGTTGACAAAGGGGAAAAATCTTACTAATATCTCTTATAGTTAGTTTTTCCTATAACAGCAACAGGGCGGTTTGTTTTGAGGCTAGTTTAGCACATTCCGCGTTGTTTGTCTATTTGCGTGCGTGAGCGCGATCACAAGAGAGAAGGAGGGAAAATAAGAATGGTTTTTGAGAAGCTGAGAAAGATTATTTGCGACCAGCTGGAGCTGGACGAAGATAAGGTAACTTTGGAGACCAATCTGCTCGACGACCTCGGTGCAGACAGCCTGGACGTGGTGGATCTGGTCATGTCGATCGAGGATGAATTTGAGATGGAAGTGCCGGACGAGGAGATTGAGAAGATGAAAACCGTCGCGGACGTCGTCAAGTTTATTGAAGACAATCAGTAATTTCTTAAGACACATAAAGCCGGGCCGTTTCCGCGGCCCGGCTTTTTATTTTACTCAATCAGCCGCGGCTGCGCGCGGTGAGCTTATGCTCCAGAATCACCTGGAGATCATGCTTGACAAAGCTCTGGTTGCTTGCTCATCCGAAAAGCCTCTTTGCATGAATGGCTGCTATTTTACCGCCGGTGAAGCCATTTGTATTGTAAAAAACGACATCGGGGGCGGCGTTTTCTCAAAGCTGCTTTTTGCGGAAAGTCAGGATACTCCCTGCCAGCAGCATGATGCAAAGCGCGGCAGTGACCAGCAGGGCGGGGAGAATCTCCTGCGCGGCGCGGGCCCCTGAGATCAGCTCCAGATTGCAGCTTGCAAGAAAGGTGGGAGAAAAACGCTTCACACCGGGGATCAGACCGGCAAGATAGCATACAACAACCGCTCCCCCGGTAAGCAGGGCCCCCGCGTAAGCTTGCGAAAACAGGACGCCGCCAAAGGCAACGCAGGCAAGCAGAAATGCACCGAACAGCCACAGGGCGAATAGCGCCATTCCCAGCGATTTTGGCGATTGCTCCGGGAACAAAAACTGGGTGTATCCAAAGCACACTGCCGCAGAGAGGGCATAGCCGGCCGCCCAGCAAAGCAGAGCGGCAGTATATTTTGATAGGATGAAGCTGCTCCTTGAGAGCCCTTTGCTGAGCATAAGCACAGCTGTGCCGCTTTTCAACTCGTGCGGGATCGTACCGCTGAGCACCAGCACCAGGACGATCAGGCAGATCTGCGTCATGTTTTTAAAAAATTGCATGTAGGCGTCCAGAAAAGTAGCGTCCGGCAATTGCAGCGGCGCGCCAAGCCCCAGGTCAATCTGGGAGAACAGCTCCGGCATGAGCTTGGCCATCAGTGGGCTTGTCATGCCGAACAGAAGCAGCACGGCGCAGAGGATCAGGAATTTATAGGTTTTCCAGAGCTCTTTGAGCTCCTTGCCGGTAAAAAGAATCATCTGTTTCATGGATGAATCGCCTCCAGAAATACCTGCTCAAGACCAGGCTCCAGCAGCTCGTATTTTGCAATCGGGATATCGCAGGCCGAAAGATAGCGGAGGATTTCACGCCCCGCGGTTTCCGGGTTGCCGACGGTCAGGATCACGCCGTCATTCGCCGTCTCTGTCTTCTGTACCTCTGGCAGCGTGCCGAGGCCCTGTGCCAATGCGGCAAGGCTGCGGCCATCCCGCGGTGTCACCAGCAGCCGGTCCGCGCGGTAGGAGCCGCGCACCTCTTCCAAGGAGCCCTCCAGTACAAGGCGGCCGCCGTCCAGAATGCCGATCGTATCGCAGATACGCTCCACGTCGGAGAGAATATGGGTGGAAAACAGGACGGTGGTATCCGTTGCGATGCTTTTTAAAATTTCCAGCACCTCACGCCGCCCGGATGGATCGAGCGCACTGGTCGGCTCGTCGCACAGCAGCAGGCGCGGCTTTCCGAGCAGCGCCTGCGCGATACCGAGGCGCTGCTTCATCCCGCGGGAAAACCCACGAATGCGGCGGTTCACACCGTCGAGGCCGACGAGTGCGAGCAGTTCGGCGGTTTGCGCCTCGATCTCCGGCCGGGTCAGGCTGCTTAATTGCCCGCACAGGCGCAGGTATTCCTTTGGCGTCATATAAGGGTAGAATTCCGGCACATCGGGCAGGTAGCCGACCGAGAGGCTTTTCGGGCTCGACCCGAATCGGACAGGTTTCCCGCATACCGTGATCGTTCCATCGTCCGGCCGGAGGAAGCCTGCGATCAGTTTCATCGTCGTGGTTTTCCCCGCGCCGTTTTTGCCGAGAAAGCCGTAGACGGAGTGCTCTGAGACTGCCATGGTGAGGCCGTCGAGCACTTTTTGGCCCCCAAAGCTTTTGGAAACACCCGTGAGGGTGAGGATGCTCATGCTTCCTTCTCCTTTCCGATGGTAAAATAGAGAATCGGCCCAATGATTCCCACAAAGAGGGAAACAATGATCCACAGTGCCCGGTTTCCGCAGCGGTACGTTTTATGCCGCAGGATATGGACGAGGGCCGCAATGGCAAGGCCCCATTCGATGAGCAGGATGGGAATCAAAAGGGGAAGATACTGTAAAAGCTCTGTCATGACGTTTCACTCCTCTCTGTTTTCAGTAGCAGCCTGGGTGAGCAGGCGGTGATATTGGCGCGTTTCCTCCGGCGTTTTGCCGTTGAGAATCACGACACGGTCTTTTAAATGGATGGCGAGATAGGGTGGTTTGCCGTTATAGACGAAGAGCATGCTGTTCCCATAGCCGCTGAGGGAAAAGTGGCCGACGAGCAGGCTGCTGCTCCCCCAACCATTGGTGCGCGTGCCTGTGGGAATATTCTGGATTTCCTCAATCTCCTGAATCTCGTCGAGCGCAAAGGCGTCGCTGTAGAGTGGGGCGTTGATCGTGACAATCCCGTTTTCTATTACAGGGGGAAAGGCCGCGGTGTCAAAGGCAAGAAAGATCGCAAACATGCCGATGAGCATTGCCGCGACCAAGGCGGCGGTGACCACAGCGATCACCTTTGCCTTCGGGTTGCCCAAATTGATGGTGAAGCCGATGCCGAAACGCTTTTCCACATTAATGCGCGGATCGTTTGGGTTGTTATAAAAGCCGTGCAGCCAATAGACGTCGTCATCCGCAAGTATAGGGCGATCGGCAAGGGCGAGATAGCGGTTCTGCGTGTCGCGCACACTCTGGTAGGTGAAAAAGACGGCGCAGAGCACAACGATTAGGATGCTGATCATCAAGAGGAAGGAGGCGAGAGACGCCCCCGGATTCCTCGCGGGGATCAGAATCGCAGGCAGGCTCAGTGCCGCGCATACGTTGCCGATTATCACGCAGCAGATCGACCAGCGCCTGCGCCAAACGCGATTGCAGGCGAGATTTACCTCAGTGGATTCACAGAATACCTCTGTGGGGCGCGACAGATAGAGCCAATACATGAACAGCCCGATTGCAGGGAAAATGAAGGCGAGCAGGGAGGACCACAGCGGAACCACAGTGTTTTTGCTCAGCCAGAGATACAGCGGCGCGGCGGATGCGAGCAGGAAAGCAGGCAGAAACCAAAGGGCGGAAACGGGCATTTTATCCTTCTCCCGGCTGACCTCCGTATCGATATGGACAGTGCGCACGCCGCCAACGAACCATTTGTTTTCCTGCTTGAGCGCATAAAGCTCTTGCATGCGCGCGGCGAGGAGCTTCGTGTAGGCGGCGATGCAGCCCATCATCCACACCGCGATGTAAAAGCTAAGCAGAGACATATAGGCAGGGAGCCAGATCAGCGGAAGGGCCAGCAGCGCGGCAATCGCGCATAAAAGCAGCAATTGTTTCTGGTATTTTTTTACGATCGCCAGCACTGGCTCGTCTTTTTGATGAGCAAGTGGAAGCGTCACGCCGATGAGGATGTTTTTATTGGGCTTGGTTTCCATAAAAGCGGAAACTGCCAGCAACCCGGCGAAAACCAGGCAGACCGAAAAACCGAGCATGAATCTCACAACCTTTCATTTACGGAAGAGACCATCTTCATACACCCTGAGCGGTGGGGTGGAGCCCGCTCATCTGATCAAAAATTTGCCCGCACAGTGTCAGGAAATCCTGCTTCTCCATCCCCTTGAGGCCGGATTCCGCAATCAGGAGCGCAAGTTCCCCTTCCAGCTTCTCTCGAAATTCGCCGTCCAGCCGGACAGTGGGGCTCACCCGCGCGCCATGGCGGCGGTCAATTTCAATATAGCCCTCGTTTTTGAGCGCGGTATAGGCCTTGTTGACCGTCATCGTATTGACACCGACGTCCTGTGCAAGCTGGCGGACGGTGGGAAGGCCTTCCCCCAATTTGAGCTCTCCGCGGCCGATGCCAAGGACGATCTGATTGCGCAACTGCACATAAATGGGCGTTTCGCTGGACATGTTGAGCTTGAGGATCATGGAATCACCCCTTCTGTATTATTTGTATCATAAATAGTAATACAAATAATACAATCTGTCAAGCGAAAGTTTTTACTGTGAGATTGGGATGGAACGGGTGGGGAAAATCCTCCTTTTATCCTGAACAAATGCGGTTCTCGACCACTGGTTCAGTTGCGGGCCATTTTTACAACAGATATTCCGTTGTACCGCAGATCAATCCATGTTATGCTAGATATAACACTGCACAGGCAATCAGGAAGGGGGCTCTAAAAAATGAAAATCAATGAGATCATCCGTGCAAAGCGCAGGGAGCAGGGCATGACGCAGGAGCAGGCGGCGGCAGCGCTGGGGGTATCGGCGTCCGCCGTGCATAAATGGGAGAAGGGGAGCTCCTACCCGGATATTACGCTGCTGCCGGCGCTGGCGCGGCTGCTCGGGGTGGATTTGAATACGCTTTTATCCTTTCAGGAGGATTTCACGCCGGAAGAGATTGGCCGCTTTTGCAAGGAGCTGGTGCAAAAAGTGCAGGAGGCGGGGATCGACGCCGGCTTTGAGATGGCGATGGAAAAGATCCGGGAATATCCGGCCTCCGATTCGTTGCGATTCAACACGGCGAGTACTTTAGAAAGGGCGCTCATTTTGTATGCGCCCGAGCAGCGGGAGCAATATGGGGAGCAGCTCGAGGAGCTATACCGCCGCGTGGCACAGGACGGCTGCGGCCCGCTGCGCGATCAGGCGCAATATATGCTGGCGTCGAAAAAGATGGAGCGTCAGGATTTCGCGGGTGCGCAATCGCTGTTGGACAGTTTGCCGGCAGAGCCCTCTTACGACAGGGCGGCCATGCAGGCGACCCTTTACCGGAAACAGGGGAAGCGCTCTGAAGCGGCCAAGCTGCTGGAGAGCAGGCTGCTGCATCGTGCGAACGATTGCTATACCGCGCTGCTGAGCCTTGCGGAGATCGCGTTCGAGGAGGGGGACGGCGCTCTGGCGGACACGCTGGCGGATACCGCGCAGCGCACGGTGCGGCTTTATGGGCTGTGGGAGTACTCGGCATATGTCGTGCCGTTTCAGCTTGCGGCAAATCGCAAGGATGCAAAGCAGTGCCTATCGCTCCTACAGAAGATGCTGCCTTTGCTGGAAAAGCCCCGGGAGCTTTCGGCCTCGCCGCTTTACCGCCATATCAAAGGGCAGGAAAGCACCGTGATTCAGGAGCAGATGCGGGAAAGGCTGCTGGAAGCGCTCCGGACGGATGAGGATTTTGCGTTTTTAAGGGAAGAGGCGGATTTGACGCAGTTAATAGAAGAATTTCAGTGCGAAAGGAAATGAAAAAATAACGCGGGGCAGGAGTGCATCTCCTGCCCCGCGTGTTCTCCGGGTATCATGAGGATCGCTTCACATCCGACCGGGCGATTTTGAGCCGGTTATCGTCCCCCGTGCGGGTGTTATACAAAAACGGCCGGATCCATTCTGCCAGCGGTTTTTCTGCTAAAAACTGAGGCAGGGGGATCGGGAGCCTATGCAGCCTGTGCTCTAACTTGTTGAGATAGGCCATGATAATTTGATACTCCATCGTATCCGGGCCATAGGGCGGGTTACCGCTGCAAAAGCATTCAATGATTTGAAACACCGCGTCTTTCACATAGCGCTGCATGAGGGCATTGTATTTTTCAGGGGGAATCTGGTGGTACCGTTTGCTTTTTTTTGCGAGCGATGCAAAGGTGAGCTTTTCCGCATACCGGGCCGGCATTTTCAGCAGCGGCAGCAGAAACCTGACCGGCCGGGAGGAAACATCCAGCATGGAGGCGAGCTTGCGCGTGTCGTGCGCGGCCGCATCCAGAAATTCCCGGTATACGGCGGTAAAATGATGCTTCCGAAAATATTCGGGGTAGGGAAGCCCTTCCATATCCCAATGCGGAACCTGAACGATCGGGAGCGAGGAGATCGCAATCTCATCCGCGTCAAACTGGATTTCGCGGATACACGCGCCCGCGCCCACCAAGGATGCGGTAGACACATCATAGATTGTATTGCCCTGCACAGAGGTGAGCTTTGTGATGTTTTGCTGATGGGTGTGCGCGGTCAAAAAGAGCTGGATACCGGTGTCCGCCAGCCGGGCGGCAAGCTCTTTGCCGCCGTGGATGATGCCGTAGTCGGGTATGTGCTCTAAAAGCTCAAATGGATAGAGCAGCGGGTGATGCGACATAGCAAACAGGTAGTCCCCGCTCGCCTTTGCGGCCTGTATCTGGTCAAAAATCCAATGGAGGCAATCCTCAGAAAAGCCGATGAAGGAGCGCCCGTTGCCATCATCGTTCAAGGCGAGCAGGCGGACTCCATCCCCAAGCTTTACACAGTAGGACATGCTTTGTTGATGGATGCTGAGCGCTTCGTTCGGGCCAAACTCCGCATAGAGAGAGCGAAGTTCCTCCCGGTGCGTCGCCTCCACCGGCGTAGGCTCGGTCCCGCTGAAGCGCATCGCCCGGAAGAAATCATTTTCATCGTAGCCCTTGCCGATATAGTCATGGGTGGCCGTAGTCACGTAAACCCTTTTTCCGGCCTTGCGCAATTTCCGCAGGCGGTCGATGAACTCCATATGGCAGACCTTTTCGCCGCAGTTGATCAGGTCGCCTGGGATCAGGATGATATCGGTGTCGCCGCACTGTGCCATAAAATCAAACGCAGCGTCAATAATGGCCGGGGATTCCTTTAAACAGATTTGATCGTTTTGCTCCCGGAGCAGATAGGCCCGGCTGCCCGGCTCATAAATTTGTGGGGAAAAATAGTGCGGGTCAGCGATTAGAAACACACGAAGCATTGCGCCGCCCCTTTCCAATCATTATTTTTTAGTAGGCAAAGCTGACAATATTCCCATCCAGCGTATAGGTTTCGTTTCGGACGTAGCCTTCGCCCTCCAGCGCCATCAGGAAGGCGTCGCGCATTTCCGCATTGGGGAATTCCACCCGTGCCTCTACGGTGACTTCCTCCGGCTCACACATATAGCAAAAGACGAAGCCGGTCTGCCACCATGTTTTTTCCATCTCACGCTTGAATTTGTACTTCCCGTTGTGATAGAGTGTCATTTCCATCGGAATCATCTTCTCATCCGGGATGGTGTTGTAAAAATCATCCGTCAGGGTAGAGCCGGGTTCCCGGTAGTAGAGCCCCATCTCCGCGCCGGTGGCGCACCAGAGGTATTCACCCTTCCACACCTGGAACATCCATTCGTAGCCGTCGTAGTCAAATTTGAACCGTTTGGTGTCGAGGTAATAGCCGAAATGGGGCGCGATCTGATCATACAGCTCGCAGTAGCCGAGCTTGCGCATCCATGGGTCATGCGCGGAGAAATAGATGCCCTGCGTTGCGTCGTAATCGAAGCCGATGGCGACAATGCCGCGTTGCCCGTCATCACGGAAGACATTGCGGTCTTCATCGTAAACGATGTTGATATCGAAATATTCATTGTCGCTCAGCCACTGATAAAAGGGCTGCGCAAACGCCACAAGCTTTGGATTTTGGGAGGACATCAATTTGCCGTTGAGCGTCAGCTCGACAATCTCCCAGAATTGCGGGCCCAGGTCGGAGAGGGAGGGCTTGTCCGCCGCATCCGGTTCGGCGGTAGGTTCCCCCTGCTGCACCGGTGTGGAAGCCGCCGATGCGGGATTTTGCTGAGGCGTGTCAGCCTCAGAGGGTACGGACTCTTTTGGCGCTGTGGGCTGTGTTTCTTCCGGCTCAGCTTTTGCTGGGAGGGTTGGGGTTGCAGGCTGGGCGGTGGGAAGCGCTTGTGTTTCCTCCTCTGTAGGCGCCTGCTGCACCTGCTGCGTTTCGCTGGATTGCTGCGCTGCAGCCTCGGGGGCAGATAGTGTGGGCGTGGCAAGCAGCATTACTGCCGCGAGCAGTGCGGAGAGCGCTCTCATGACCCATGCTGTCATTTTCATCCATTCCTTTCCTCAAAACGACCAGATTGGTGAATAATTGACCTCTATTATAATTGATTTCCGCACATTTGAAAAGCAAAACCTTTCTCAGCTTGCTTTTTTATGGACGCCCGGATGCCAGTATACATAGGATGAGTAAGACCATATTTTTTGTTGAAGGGTGTGTAAATGGATGAATCAGAGTTTACCTGCTGCGGCCATTCGGAGATTTACCATGCAAAACACAATGTTTGCGCAGCGAAGGGCCGTCCTGAATTGGAAGATTGTTTTTCCGCAGTTTTTTTCCCAGCGCTTTGCTCAACAGGTGCGCCAGATTAACAACCACTATAGGAGGGAGGCGCTGCGGCGCAGGCAGTTTGCCATATCGCAGCTCTATCCTGCGGCGGTCAGGGAACTGCAAGTGGGGGGAGCCGCACTGCCCTATGAATTGGAAACCTCGGTTAACGTAACCTTGAACCGTGCCTGCATCGTCAGCCTTTATACGGATGAATATCAGTTTACAGGCGGCGCGCACGGCCTAACAGTGCGCACAGCGGATAACTGGAATCTCCGCACAGGCAGGCGCTTTGCACTGTGCGATCTGTTTCCAAGGCAGCGTGATTGCAGGCAAATGATCCTCCGGCAGATTATCACTCAAATCGCACGGGATCCTTCCTCCTATTTTGAGGACTACCGGGCATTGGTGATGCAGAATTTTGATCCAGAGCGGTTTTATTTGACGCAGAATGCTGTGATGGTTTATTTTGGGCTGTATGAAATCGCACCATATTCCTCCGGCATGCCTGTTTTCGCCATCCCTTATGAGGTGGATCCGGCCCTTGTCATTTGCCGGGAGAGGGAATCATAGGCCGAGGACATATCTGTACAGGAAAGTGGGACTGTATTTACAGATCTGATAGAAACAGATAAGATAAAAACGAAACGACGGCAGCGTTCGATGCGGATGGGTAATACGTTTCGAAAAGGAAAGGCGGCCTATCAAGATCTGCTCAGCAATGAAATTGCAGAGCTATTTCTGGGGGATAAAACATCCGTTGGCAGAGAATACTTTTAAAAGATTTTAAATGGGCACGGATTTCATGGGAAAGATACCAAGCCAGCGCCGAAAGATATTGAAACGGAGCGGGAAGCTTGCTATAGCAAACTTCCCGCTCCGTTGCTTTTACCAGTCAGCTGAGCGGACGCCCAGTAAGCCCCCATCAGGCCCGCTGTGTTTTGGAGCTGCGCGGGCACGAGAGTAATATCGCGATAGCTCGGCATCAGCCGGGCGTCCAGTGCTTGCTTCAGGCGCGGTAGGAGATAGGACTCCTTCATGATCCCGCCGCCGAGCACGATGCGCTCCGGATCGAAGCTGTAGACGAGCCCGGCAAGGCCAGTGGCAATTTCTTCAATCCAGCTGTCAACCAATCGCGCAATCTCCTGATTTCCATGATGCAGGAGGGTGAAAAGCTCCCGGCCGTTGACCGGGTGGCCCAAAAGCGATTCGGCCTCCCTGGTCAGCGCACGGGTGGAGGCGTAGGTTTCATAACAGCCTTCTCCCCCGCAGGTGCAGTTGCGCCCTCCGGCGTGCGTTACGATGTGGCCAAATTCCCCGGCCGCGCCGTGAAAGCCGGTGTAGAGCGCGCCGTTTATAATCACTGCCCCACCGATTCCGGTGCCATAAGTCAGGCATAAAAAATTCTGGCAGCCGCGCCCCGCACCAAAGTGCGCTTCGCCCAGAGCGGCGGCATTTACGTCATTCTCCACTGCGACCGGCACGCCGAAGGCTTCCTCTAATATGGTACGTACCGGCGTTCCCGTATAGCCGGGCACATTATCCGTCGCATACCGGATGCCGCCCGTTTGGCGGTCAACCTGGCCGCAGGTGCTCACGCCAATCCGGTCAAAGGCGGGGAGTGTGCGTAAAAGCGCCTGGACGGTTTCCATCAGGGTGGCGCCGCCCAAATGCGCATTGGTTGGCGTTTCTTTGGTGCATTGCGGTGTTTGCGTGCCGGCAGGGAGAAACCCGTATTTGATATTGGTGCCGCCGATGTCAACAACGGCGATATTGCAGCAAATCATAAAACCTCCACAAAGCGTTTGGTAATCTCCTGCGGCCTGGTGATCGCTCCGCCGACCACCGCGCAGAAAGCCCCCGCGTCAAGCGCCTGCCGCAGCTGCTGTGGGTAGTGGATACCGCCCTCCGCGATCACGGGCACATCGACCGCTTGGGAAATCTTTTGGAGGAAGGCAAGATCAGGCAGGCTAACGCCTTGCGTATACGGCGTATATCCCGCCATCGTGGTGCCCACACAGTCGAAGCCGATTTCCACGGCGTGCAGCGCCTCCTCGTAGCAGGAGCAGTCCGCCATGAAGAGCTGGTCAGGGTATTTGCTGCGCACTTCGCGGAAGATATCGTCCAGGCTTTTTCGGCCGGTGCGCAGGCGGTTTGTTGCATCCATTGCGATGATTTCAACGCCGGTTGCAACGAGCGCATCCACTTCGGCCATGGTGGGCGTGATGTAAACGTCGCTGTCCTCATAAACCTGCTTGATAATGCCGATCATGGGCAGGTGGACAATTTTGCGGATCTCTGTGATATCCGCCACCGTGTTGGCGCGGATACCGGCAGCCCCGCTGATCTCGGCGGCAACTGCCATGCGAGACATGATAAAGGAGCTGTGAAGCGGCTCATTTTCCAAAGCTTGGCAGGAAACGATCAGCCCACCGCGTATACGGTCGAATATGTCCAAATTTTTCATAGAGCAATCCATCCTCTTCCTAAAATATGAGCGGATACCGCTTGTTTTTTAATCGTTCTAATTATATAATAGAACAGAATTTTTGGGAAGGCTTTTCGAAAGAAACGGCATAGGAAAGGATGTTATTTTAGAATGGATCGTCTAGAGAAATATAGGGGCGTGATTCCCGCTTTTTACGCTTGCTACGATGATGCGGGGGAGATCAGCCCGCAACGCACCCGCGCGCTGGCAAGGCATTTGATCGGCAAGGGCGTGAAGGGCCTGTATGTGTGCGGTTCGTCCGGGGAATGTATCTACCAGAGTGTAGAGGAGCGTAAAATCACGCTGGAAAATGTGATGGCAGAGGCAAAGGGAAAAGCAACGGTGATTGCACATGTTGCCTGCAACAACACGCGCGACAGCGTGGAGCTTGCTTGCCATGCCGAGGCGCAGGGCGTGGATGCGATCGCCTGTATCCCGCCGATCTATTTCCACCTGCCGGAATACGCGATTGCGGAATATTGGAATACGATTTCTGCCGCCGCCCCCCATACGGATTTTGTCATCTATAACATTCCGCAGCTCGCGGACGTGGCGCTGACGATGCCGCTGTTCCGGGAGATGCGCAAAAACAGCCGCGTTGTGGCCGTTAAGAATTCTTCCATGCCAGTGCAGGATATTCAGATGTTCAAGGCAGAGGGCGGCAAGGATTTTATCGTGTTCAATGGGCCGGATGAGCAGTTCGTCGGCGGGCGGGCCATGGGCGCGGACGGCGGCATTGGCGGCACCTATGCGGTGATGCCGGAGCTGTTTTTAAAAGCGGACGCATTGGTGCGCGCGGGAGAACTCGAAACGGCGCGGGAAATTCAATATGCAATCGATGAGATCATCTATACCATGTGTGGCAGCCGCGCAAACCTCTATGCCGTGATGAAGGAAATTTTGAAGCGCAAGGGCGTCGATGTAGGCAGCGTGCGCGCGCCGCTGACGCCTGTATCCGAAGTGGATCTGCCGGTTGTGGAGCACAGTATGGCGATGATCGATGCGGCAATTGAGAAATATACAGTTATATAAAAAGTGGGATAATATACCATATAATGAATATATGATACTTAGTTACAAATTTTACAATAAAATCACTTGCATTGTAGTAAGGCCCATGATAAAATGGCTGTGAGGTGAGGGCATGGATGAGAAAATGCTGTTGCAGGCAATTCAGCAAATCGTAAAAACAGAAATCGAGCCGCTCAACGGCCGCATGGACAGAATGGAAAGCCACATAGATGAAATGAGCGGTCGTATCGATAAAATGGAAGGCCGCATCGACGAAATGAGCGGTCGTATCGATGAGATGGGTAGCCGCATCGACGAAATGAGCGGTCGTATCGATAAAATGGAAGGCCGCATCGACGAAATGAGCGGTCGTATCGATAAAATGGAAGGCCGCATCGATAAAATGGAAGGCCGCATCGATGAAATGGGCGGTCGTATCGATGAGATGGGTAGCCGCATCGACGAAATGAGCGGTCGTATCGA
>OFLZ01000026.1_pt1 | contig 136068 bp, 115 predicted proteins | sample 1541321 | NCBI WGS metagenome assembly OFLZ01 (sample SAMN04209223, study PRJEB22552) | human gut metagenome | biome: gut; material: feces | host: Homo sapiens | place: USA: Oklahoma | reverse complement strand
TACCATCTGGCTGGCCGCCGTTTTAATTTTGAGATGCTCAGCGGCTTGATTTTGTATTGCATTTTTTCGCCTCCCTAAAAATCTGAAATTTCTACTTGACTTTTATTAGCAGGTCTTTCACAATACCCTGATGTCTCTCAATTAACTTTCTCCGTGGTATTAGCAGTTCACACTCAGACATACAATTTAACAGCCGGAGTCTCTGCTTTATCTCAGCGCATACCCTTTCTTCCATACCTGTTTCAACAAAAATTGCGTACCAGCCCATATTTCGTTTCCCCTTACTTAATAGAAAGGTAAAGCTTCGCCATTTGCTACGACATAAACCAATGTTTATTTTTTATATAAAACCACTGTATTTCAACCTGCCGGAACATGGATTGAAGCATATGATTTCTTTTCATTATTGACACTATGCTACGAAAGATACTCTCGACCAATAGTTTGAAATTTAAAAATACGCTCTTTAACTAACTTTTTAACTGGGACTTTCATCAACTGAAACATACTTGCAGAGATCACCTTATCGACCTCTTTGGCGGTTAATTGCGGGTTCACCTGCGCCCCTCCTGGAGGTTCTGGTATAATTCCGTCAATAATACCATACCTTTCTAAATGATCCGCAGTCATCTTCAACAATTCCGCAGCTTCAGCTTCTCTTGAAAAATCCTTCCACAATATATTGGAACAAGCTTTAGGTGAAATAACTCCAAGCATCGCGTTTTCCAATGCAAAAATCTTATCCGCAACGCAAAACGCCAGTGCTCCTCCGCTACCGCCATTGCCTATGAGTACGCTGATAATAACTGTTTGTAAATTTAGTGATTCCATTAAGCAATTTGCTATGGCTGAACCTTGCCCGCGTTCTTCCGCCTCTTCTCCCGGATAAGCGCCAAGCGTATCAACAAAGCATATAACGGGGCGATGAAATTTTTCTGCCTGCTTCATCAGCCGTAACGCTTTACGGTAGCCTTCCGGTTTACTCATAGAAAAATTGAACTTTATATTTTCTTCTAATGTATTCCCTCTGATTTGACCAATCACAGTAACAGGAACACCATCATATTCAGCAATTCCCCCGATAATGGAAGTATCGTTGCCATATAATCTGTCACCACACAACTCAACAAAGTCTCGAAACAAAAAATCTATGTAATATTTTGCATTTGGCCGCTCCTTTTGTTTTAATAACCGAATACAATTTAATGCTTCGATAGCGCACCCCCACCTTTATGCAATCTTATTAATTTAACTATCATATCCCTTAAATCTTCTTTTTTCACCACAAGGTCTACCATTCCATGCTTAAGAGCATATTCAGCCGTTTGAAAATCATCCGGCAGCAATTCGTGCGTGGTTTGCTCAATAATTTTTTTGCCTGTAAAACCATACCTTGCCCCCGATTCGGCTATAATAATATCACCTAAAGATGCATAGCTTGCCGTAACGCCCCCAAGCGTCGGATCGCAGATAATAGAGATGTATAGTAACCCCTTTTGACTATGTTGAGAAACAGCCCCAGCCGTTTTAACCATCTGCATTAATGAAAATATGCCCTCTTGCATACGCGCCCCGCCGGAAGCACTGAATGAGATAACCGGTAGCTTCTTCTGCGTCGCGTACTCAAAAGCTTTTGCAACTTTTTCTCCTGTAATTAGCCCCATGCTTCCCATCATAAATAAAGGTTCTAATGCAATAATTACGCTTTTAAAACCACTTATTTTCCCAATTCCTGTTATAACAGACTCCACTTCTCCACATGCTTCTTTTGCTTTTTTTATTTTCTCATCGTATCCTGTAAACGATAAAATATTTCTTGTATTATAATTCACTGAAAACTCTCTAAAGCTTTTTTGATCTAGTATTGATTGCACTTTAAAACGGACTGTTAGTTCCCGACCGATATTATCCTCCATCGAATCATCCCTAACGATTATTCATTCTTAAATAATTATACTTTTATTTGGTATCTATTTATTCGATAATATTTGCCTTTATAATACACCTTAACGACATAATATGTCAATACTATTCATATAATTAAATGTATATACTAATATTTATAGTAAATCTACCATCCATGTTTTACTTAGTATTATATTGGTTATTTATTTCTTCCACTTTCTTCTGTAAAATTATTCATGCGTCAGAGCGCGAGTTCACGGAGAAACAGGCCTTCCATTGTGCACATGCCATCCCCTATCCTATTTTTAATATAAGGAATACTGCTGCCAAAGCTAAAATGGATCCCCGCATCTGTCAAAATCTACTTTGCAGAATCGCTTACAATTTCCGCATCAATTTCTTCTGCTTGACCTAAGCCGAAAGGCATTGCCGCTGCTTTTCCACCCCCCTATCAGAAATTTTGGAATTTTTTAATAAGCGTGGATTATATCCAGCAAATATAGCAATGTCCTGATTCCTACAGGATAAAAGCATTCTATGGAATCTCCTGAAAGAATCACCATTGTATGGCCTTCCTTCATCGGCAATTTCCATGCATACAGTAGTTCACTTGTCAAAGTTCATTCTCCTTTTCACAGTTTTAGCTAATAAATATGCTTAAATACACAGAGGAGACTACCGTAACGGTAGTCTCCTCTGTGTTTCTTGAATATTATGGATATAATATTCAAAAACTATACTGCTGAGAATTAATGTATAATCCCAGTTTTTTTCTACAGGACTTTACGAATATAATATCTAGAAACGCCGTACAGAAAATATTGTGTGTAATTCGCTCCTCGGTTTCATTTGTTATGATGATCTTAACAGAATCATACTCTAGGCCCTGTGCCTTATGAATAGAAACAGCATAGGCGACCTGAAAAGGCACTACTGTCGAGTCATTGTCGTCATCATCTTCATCAATCTCATCGTCCCCGCTGTGATTAAATATAGATTCATCGAGTCTGGCTACATAGCTATTCATCACCAGTGATCCTAAGATAGTGTCGTTTAGTTGGCGTACGCGATCCCACACCATGAGTGGATCATTATTCGTTGTTCTATATGGATGAGTGAATTCAAATATAGATGTCTTCGGTACAAACTTCTGCACAATATTGAACCAATTACCAAAGTAAAATACATTTTTTATTCTTCCATTTTCCCTCCCAAACTCTTGCAAGAATTGGGGATACAAACAGCCTTTTATCCCGATTAGGGCCCCAATCGAACGTTAAAAGCCCGCGAAACCCAAGTAATACTGCGCCTTTGCGGGCTCGTTTCCGCTCAAAATTTTTACTCACCCAATGTACATTGCATCTCCAAAGCTGAAAAAACGGTATTTTTCCTTTACAGCAATCTTATAGGCATCCATCGTCTGCTGATAGCCGCAGAAAGCGGAAACCAGCATAATCAGCGTGCTTTCCGGCAGATGGAAGTTGGTAATCAGCCCATCGATACATTGAAAGGCAAAACCCGGATAGATGAAAATATCCGTCCACCCGCTGCATGCGCAAATTTCTCCATTATGATCGCGTGCAATGCTTTCCAATGTACGGCAGCAGGTCGTTCCCACTGCGATCACGCGCCCGCCCTGCTTTTTGGTATCTTGGATCAACTGCGCAGTTTCTTCCGGCATCCAATAATGCTCGGAATGCATGTGATGATCTTCAATATTCTCCGCCTTAACCGGCCGGAAGGTGCCGATGCCAACATGCAGCGTTAAAAACCCAATCCCTACCCCTTTTGCGCGCAACCGATCAAGCAGCTCGTCCGTAAAATGCAGGCCGGCGGTCGGCGCGGCGGCAGAACCAAGCTCTTTGGAATAAACGGTTTGATACTGCTCGTTATCCGTTAGCTCCGCCGTGATGTAATGCGGCAGCGGCATCTGGCCGATTTGGTCGAGGATTTCATAAAAATTATTTCCCTCATAAGAAAACTGTGCGAGCCTGTTGCCATCCGGTAATACTTCCAGAATCTCAGCATGCAGGATGCCATCACCAAAGGAGAAGCGGGCGCCCTGCTTTGCGCGCTTTCCTGGGCCGGTGATCACCTCCCAAAGATTCCCCTCCCGGTGTGTAAGCAGCAAAAACTCCACGCGCGCGCCGGTCTCCTCCTTGGTGCCGTAGAGGCGGGCCGGCAATACGCGCGTATTGTTGAGAATCAGACAATCGCCCGGCTGTAGGATCTCCACAATATCATAAAAATGCCGGTGGCCGGTTTCCCCTGTTTGACGATTCAGCGTCATTAAGCGGGCACTGTCGCGCGGCTCAATTGGATGCTGCGCAATCAGTTCCTCCGGCAGATCATAATAAAAATCACTTTTTTTCAACTTTTTTACAGTCCTTTCTATAAATGAAACGCCCAGTTCAAATCAAGCGATGAAATTCAGAAAATCGTCATCTTTTTACATCCAGTAAAATTAGCAGGAAGGTCCCTGTGTCTTTCTGCATAGCTAACGCATATACTGCCTTTAGCAGGTATTTCTGCATGATGATTTCGCAAAACAGGGCGACAAATTATGCATTGTTCCAATCGAAGAAAAATGCTAAAAAAAACCTTGTAGAAACCGGCTTTTCTCCAAGAAAAGGGTTTGACTTCAAGCGCCTGGAATGGTATGATGAGTACAAATTTTATTATGACTTTTATGGATAGAGGCGCGTCGTTTATCAGTATCCAGCGTTAGGCTGCCAAAGCTTTTGACCGCTGTGTGAAAGGAAAGGACGCCGAAGCGCGGCGGGATTTTGGCAACCCGGTTCGCTGGCTGCACGGCGAAGAGCCCTGCATCTGTCATCATGCAAATGATGGAGTGCTATCCGCGCAGATGATTCTGCGCGCCAGCTTCTCTATTATATTGCAAGGATGACCGGTTGACAACCGGTTTTTTTCATATTCAGTCATAAGATTAAAGGGGTTTTGTGAAATGAAACAGTTTAACGTCGGCATCATCGGCGCAACGGGAATGGTCGGGCAGCGCTTTGCAACGTTGTTGGAAAACCATCCGTGGTTCCATGTGAAAGTCCTCGCGGCCAGCCCGCGTTCTGCCGGCCGCACTTATAAAGAGGCTGTAGGCGCTAGGTGGTGCATGCAAAAGCCGATGCCCAAATCCATGGAAGATATGATTATCAAGGACGCAACGGCAGATATTGAAGCGATCGCAAAGGAAGTTGACTTTGTTTTCTGCGCGGTCGATATGAAAAAGGAGGAGATCCGTGCGCTGGAAGAGGCGTATGCTAAGGCGGAATGCCCGGTGATCTCCAACAACAGCGCCAACCGCTTCACAAAGGATGTGCCGATGATCGTTCCGGAGCTCAACGCCGACCACGCCGCCATCATCCCGGCGCAGCGCAAGCGCCTTGGCACGAAACGCGGCTTTATCGCCGTAAAATCCAACTGCTCGCTGCAAAGCTATGTGCCGGCGCTGTTCCCGCTGTCCAAATTCGGCATTGAGCGCGTTTTGGTCTGCACCTATCAGGCGATTTCCGGCGCAGGTAAAACGCTTGAAAACTGCCCGGAGATCCTCGACAACGTGATCCCTTACATCGGCGGCGAGGAAGAAAAATCTGAGCGCGAGCCGCTCAAGCTCTGGGGCAAAATCGTAGGCGACGAGATCGTCCCGGCAACGGAGCCCGCCTTTACGGCGCAGTGCCTGCGCGTGCCCGTATCAGATGGCCATATGGGCGCTGTTTTTGTGGATTTCAAAAACAAGCCGAGCAAAGAGGAAATGATTGATATCTGGATGAACTTCTCCGGCCGTGCGCAGGAGCTGAACCTGCCCAGCGCGCCCAAGCAGTTCCTGCACTATTTCAGGGAGGACAATCTGCCCCAGACGAAGCTTCAGCGCGATCTGGAGGGCGGTATGGCGGTTTCCATCGGCCGCCTGCGCGAAGATACACAGTATGATTACAAATTTGTCTGCCTCTCCCACAACACGCTGCGCGGCGCTGCGGGCGGCGCGGTTCTAATGGCGGAACTGTTGGCGGCGGAAGGCTACCTTGACTAATTTGGTAAATCCCCTGGTTTTCAGGGCAGTTCTCTTTCAAGCTTTTGGAAAGGAAGGAACATAATTTATGAGTAAGCAGCCTATTTTCACCGGTTCCGGCGTGGCGATTGTCACACCGTTTACAGAAAACAATGAAGTGAATTATCCCCTCCTCGGCAAACTGATTGATTTTCAGATTGAAAACGGCACAGACGCCATCATTATCTGTGGAACCACTGGTGAGGGCTCTACCCTCACGCATGAGGAGCATGCCGGAGCGATTCAGTTTGCGGTTGACCATACGGCGCACCGTGTGCCGGTGATCGCCGGCACGGGCAGCAACGATACGGCATATGCCGTTTACCTCTCCAACGAAGCGGAGAAAGCCGGGGTGGACGGCCTGCTCGTTGTCACCCCCTACTACAATAAAACCTCCCAAGCGGGCCTGATCCGGCATTATACCTATATCGCCGACCATGTCCATACACCGATCATTACCTATAACGTGCCGAGCCGCACAGGCCTCAACATCAAGCCGGAAACCTACCGCGAGCTCGCCAAGCACCCGCTCATTGTGGGAGCTAAGGAAGCAAATGGCGATATTTCCGCTCTTGCAAAAACCGTCTCGCTCTGCGGGGATGACCTAAATATTTATTCTGGTAACGACGATCAGATCACCTCCTTCATGGCCCTTGGGGCGAAGGGCGTCATCTCTGTGCTGGCGAATGTCGCACCGCGCATTGCGCATGAGATCGCCGCCAAATATTTGGCGGGGGACGCACAGGGTAGCCGGGAGCTTCAAATCCAATATCTGGATCTCTGTAACGACCTGTTTATCGACGTGAACCCCATTCCGGCCAAGGAAGCGCTCGTCATGATGGGTTGGGAAGTCGGCGAATGCCGGATGCCTCTGGCGCCCCTGTCCGACGCCGCGCGCGCGCAGCTGCGTGCAACGCTTGTGAAGCACGGCCTTGTGAAATAAGCAAAGCGCCCTGTTCACCATTTCAGGAAGTTAAAAAGGATGATCCTAAATGACAAAGATTCTATTAAGTGGCTGCGGCGGGAAGATGGGGCGCGTGATCGCCTCCTGCATTGCCGACCGTGAGGACTGTGAAATCATTGCGGGCATCGATCCGGCAGGGATGGAGGGCGCTGCGTTCCCAGTGTATAGCAGCGCAGCCCAGTTCGACGGGCAGGCAGATGTTATCATCGATTTTTCTCATCCATCCGCATTGGAAGGGATTCTTTCCTATGCCGTTGCGCATCATACGCCTGCGGTGATCGCTACCACAGGCTTAAATGAGCAGCAGGTCGCTTCGATTCAGAAAGCGTCGAAGCAGGTGCCAATCTTTTTCTCCGCCAATATGTCAATCGGTATCAGCCTGATCACTGAGCTTGCCCAAAAAGCGGCGCGGGTGCTGGGCGGTTCGTTTGATATTGAGATCATCGAAAAGCACCATAATCAAAAAATAGACGCGCCGAGCGGCACCGCTCTCATGCTGGCGGATGCAATTTCCGAAGAGCTGGAGCAGAAGCCACACTATGAATACGACCGCCATTCGAAACGCGCCAAACGCGATAAAAACGAAATTGGCATTCATGCCGTCCGCGGCGGTACGATCGTCGGCGAGCACGAGGTTCTTTTTGCCGGGAGGGATGAGCTGATTTCCATCAGCCACAGCGCCCGTTCCAAGGAAATATTTGCAGTCGGCTCCGTCAATGCGGCAGTATTCCTGTGCGGCCAGCCGGCCGGGCTCTACGCCATGAAAGATTTTGTCAACGCCAAATAAAAAGGGGGCAAATGATATGAACGGAATTCAAAGCATTACCCTAAAAGACGATGTCACTTTGATTTCTCTGCAGGATTCCCCCGCCGACATCGCTCTGGTATCGCAGATTTTTCAAATGATTTCTGATGCGGGGATTGATGTTGATATGATCTCCCAGACTCCGCCGCACGGCTCCGTCCCCTCCCTTTCCTTTACAGTCAACGGGGAGGATTTTGGAAAAGTGCTCGGGATCTCAGCAAAGCTTCGGGAGCTGAACCCGGAGCTCAAGCTAAACGTCAGCTCTGGCAACTGTAAGATTTCCATTTTTGGCGAGGAGATGCGCGGAACGCCTGGCATTGCCTCAAAGGTTTTTTCAGCAGTTTCTCAAGTGAAGGCTGATATCCGCATGATTACAACATCCGAGGTTGATATCTCCCTGCTGGTTGTGAAGGCGGATGCCGATATGACGGTAGACGCCATCCGGAAAATTTTTGCATAAGGATTCTCTATGAAGTGGCAGGCTATGAATACGGCCTGCCGCTTTTCTTGGGTATTGTTACGAAATAGGGGATAAATGATCGCCGGATTTTTGTTATCTTCCCCAATGGTAATTGACAAATACGCCTTTTCCCTCTATAATATACTGTGCGAGCAGACTGGGCAGCCGCGCGCTTTATGCGTGAGGAAAGTCCGGGCCCCATAGAGCAGGATAACGGCTAACGGCCGCCGAGGGTGACCTCAGGGAAAGTGCAACAGAGATATACCGCCGGCTTTGCCGGTAAGGGTGGAAAGGCGAGGTAAGAGCTCACCAGCGTGCGGGGAACCGCACGGCTCTGCAAACCCTATCCGGAGCAACACCGACTGGAGAGACACGCTTGCTCGGCGCATTCTCCGACAGGTGGCTTGAGCGCAGTGGCAACGCTGCGCCTAGATAGATGACTGCCTTCAATGACAGAACTCGGCTTACAGGTCTGGTCGCTTTTTTTGCTAAAATGCCGCGCGGCACCAGTTGATTCAATTGAAAACGCGCGGTATTTTTGCTTTCTTCGAGCACTATTTATGGCGATCAAAAACCGTTTCTATCATAAACGCTTCTCACAGGATTCGCATAAGATGATAAGAGCGGCGGCTGTTTCTTAACTGGAATCGGATTTTTCCTCCAACGGCACAAACCGAATCGCCGGATGAAACGCTGCCCCTTTTCAGATGGAAGGATGGTCGTTGCAGATGGTGTGGGAGCTTGTTTGTTGGATTGTCTTATTATTTTTTACGCTTTTAGGAATTACAGTTGCCATCTATCTCCTTTTATTCCGGGTGATCACCCCTGCGGGGAAAAAGGAGTATCTTCTGCTGATTCCCTCCGCCTGTTCGGATGACGCGGTGGGTGAAATTTATGCCGCACAGTTACGGGCGGAGCTGCTTGGCCGCAGACAGTGCAGCGGCGTTTTGGTGATTTTAAACGGCATGGATGGTGAAACAAAAGCGCAATGCGCAGCGGCCTGCAACGCTTGCAGCCAGGTTCATCTTTGCACATTGGAAGAATTGCAGCAGCGTTTCAGCTCCCCTGTGGCGAAAAAACACTAACCCTAAATGGAAAACGATTAAAGCTTGATCTCAGTCCGTCGCCAATTTCGGCGGGCCGATGCAATAAAATATCAAGAAAGAAAGGGAAGGTAGAAAATGAAAAAGATCCGTAAGTTTTTGGCTCTCCTCCTGACGATGGCGCTTACCGTCGCCTGCCTGCCGCTGGCGGTTGGCGCCGTATCCGGCGCGCAGGAACCACTCCGTTTCAACAAAGATGGCAAATTTAAAATTCTTGTTGCGACTGATATCCATGAGGATGAAAAGGACGATGCCAAATCAGCCGATGCAATGGCGCTCCTTACCAATGCAATTGAAGAACTGAAGCCTGATCTCGTCGTCTTCAACGGTGACAACGCCACAGCCGCCGGGCTTGAAAATCAGCGTACCACCATTCAAAAAATTGTGGCTCCTGTAGCGGCGAAAAATATTCCGCTCGCCGTGGTATTCGGTAACCACGATTTGGAATACAGCGGCGTTTCCAAGGAGGAGCAGGTTAAAATCTATCAAGAATACGCCAACTGCCGGATGGTGGAAGGTCCAGAAGATATTTCCGGATGCGGAAACTATAACCTCTTGATTCAAAACAGCGCGGGCACAAAAGATCTCTTCAACCTCTGGTTCCTTGATTCTGGAGACTATGCCGAAGAGGGCGGATATGCTTATGTGCAAACGGATCAAATCAAATGGTATGAGCAGACGAGCAATGCTTTAAAGGCGCAGAATGGCGGTGCGGCAATGCCCTCCATCCTCTTCCAGCACATTACGGTGCCTGAGGCCTATGACCTGCTGGAGCCTGTTCTACTGCCTGGAAAGGGCCGCGTGAGAGGCCACGATGTTTATTCCAATCGCTTCTGGAAAATCAAGGATCCTTCCAACACGACCGGCACCCTCAGCGAAGGCCCCTGCCCGCCCAATATCAACAATGGCCAATTTGCAAGCTGGGTGAAGCAGGGCGACGTCCTCGGCGCTGTTTTCGGCCATGACCACGCCAATGATTTTACCGGCACAGTGGACGGCATCCGCCTGATCCACACCCGTGCAGTCGGCTTTAAAACCTACATAAATGGTATTTCCCAGGGTGTCAGGCTGATTACCCTTGATGAAAACAACCTCAAGGATTTCACCACGGAGATGTATAATTTTGCAGACCTGGTCGGCAAAAGCCAGTCCACAAAGGGCTTCGATCGGATCTCCAAGGAGATGTGGTGGGACTTTGGCTACGGCGTGCTCGGCGTCGCAGCGGCGATCACCATTTATGTGCTTTATCGCGTATTTGGCAAATAAATATAGAACCAATGAAAAGGAATCGCCCATACACAGCGTATGGGCGATTTTTTTGCACTTTTTATGGCCGGATGCCAAAGCGTGCTGTTTTATCGAGCTGGCGTTCAATTTCCAGCAGGCGATTATATTTGCAGACGCGGTCCGTCCTTGCAGGCGCGCCGGTTTTGATCTGCCCTGCATTGAGCGCCACTGCGATATCTGCTATGGAAGTATCCTCCGTCTCTCCGCTTCTGTGGGAAAGGATCGTGCCATATCCGTGAGCCTTCGCAAGGCGCACAGCCTCCATGGTTTCGCTGAGGGTACCGATCTGATTCGGCTTGATTAAAATTGCATTTGCGCAGCCCTGCGCGATCCCTTCCTGAAGTCGCTGCGGATTCGTAACGAACAAATCATCGCCGACGATCTGCACTTGCTCCCCGATCTCCCGTGTGATTTCAGCAAACCCATCGTAATCCTCTTCGGCCAGCGGATCTTCCATGGATTGAATCGGATAATCCTGCGCGAGCTTTTTAAAATGGGCGATGACCTCCCCTGTTGTCAGGCGCTGCCCGCTTTTTGGCATAAGATAGCCGTTTTCTGTTTTCCATTCGCTTGCAGCCGCATCCAATGCGATTCGAACATCCTCCCCTGGGCGGTAGCCCGCCCGTTCCACAGCTTCCATCAGCAGCTCCAGCGCCTGCCGGTCGCTTTCAAGATCAGGCGCATAGCCGCCCTCATCCCCTACGGTGGTAGACAGCCCGCGCTCTTTCAGCGCTTTTCCAAGCTGTGCGTAGGTTTCAACCGCCATGCGCATCGCCTGCGAAAAGGATTCCGCCCCTACCGGGAAAATCATGAATTCCTGAATATCCATGTTATTGCTCGCATGGGCGCCGCCGTTGAGAATATTCAGCATCGGCACCGGGAGCGTGACCGCGTTGACGCCACCCAGATAGCGGTAAAACGGCATCCCGCAAAATCTTGCCGCCGCTTTTGCGCAAGCAAGGGAAACCGCAAGGATGGCATTCGCCCCTAATCGGGATTTATTCTCTGTTCCGTCTATTGCGCACATGGCTGTGTCAATTGCCTGTTGATTCGTCACAAGCATATCATTGAGTGCACCACAGATATGGGCATTGATGTTATCCACCGCCTGCTGCACACCTTTGCCGCCATAGGCCTCTCCGCCATCCCGCAATTCGCAGGCCTCGTATATGCCGGTCGATGCGCCGGACGGCACGCTTGCACAAGCTTGCGTACCATCCCGCAAGGTAACGCAGGCCTCAACCGTAGGGTTGCCGCGTGAGTCAAAGATCTGTCTGCCCATAACGGATTCAATTCGTTCCTGATCCATTTTTCTAACCGCCTTTCTTAATGATTTTGTTTGCACGTATTTAGGATAACCCAATTTCTCATCCTTAATTTCGGGTGAAAGGATCTAATTTTATTTTAATTTATATTTGACAGACGAAAGGATTTTGATATAATTATTTTTACGGAATTGCACAAATAAGGAGGCGGTTTTTATGCCGACCGGGCTGATTGTATCTAAACTTGTCACCACAGTTATCCTGCTGTTTTCAAATGTTATCACCATGTTCCTGCCGAATTTTGTCCAATTGGACGAAGCAAGGTTTTATCAGGATATGGATTCTATGACGATATTTGAAAACACGCTGGATGAACCGATCCCTCAAACGGAAATTTTCAAACTGGTGGAAGCGCACTTCCACGCACCGCTTGCAGAAGGGAAAACAGTAAAAAAAGCGCTCATTATGGGCTGGGACGGTTCTCGTTGCGATGGCCTTGCGAACATTGATCCCAAAAATGAACGCAGCGGCGTGTATAAACTGCTCAACAACGGCGGCAAAGCTTACATCGGCTATTGCGGCGGCGTGCCTTATCCAGCGGTCAACACGCAGGCCACGAGCACAGCGCCTGGCTGGGCGTCAATCTTAACCGGTGAGTGGGCAGACGTGCACGGTATCACCGATAACGGGATCATCAAAACATTGGATACCCTCACCATCCAAACGCGCTTGGCGCAGGAAGGCCTGGTCAATAAGGCGACCTTCTTTACCCTTTGGAGCGGGCATTTCAATGAGGCAAACGGCACCTATGCTGCGGAAATCCAATATTGCAAGGAAAATAATCTGCCTGTTGATTTCGAGCTCATTGAGGATGACGGCGTTGATCACAACATGCAGCAGCGCACACTCAAAGAGATTCAGGATCCCGACGGCGCGGATCTGATCTTCTCCATCTATGAAATTGGCGACCATACGGGCCACAACTACAAATTCGGCAACTATAACCCCTTCTATCGCGCTGCGATGCAGATCAACGATACGCATCTTTATGGCCTGCTCAAGGCGGTGGAAGCCAGAGCGACCTATAACACGGAAGATTGGCTGATTATTGTCACAAACGACCATGGCGGCGCTGATTACGACCATGGCGGTGCGAGCATTATGGAGCGCACCACCTATATTATAACCAATAAAGAAATTGATTTTTAACAAGCCGATGCAAGGCTGTTACAAAGTGCTTTCCATTTTGTAACAGCCCTTTTTCTATGGGACGCATTTGGCAATGGCCCACTTTTTCGATTTCCTATTTCACTAATCGCAAAAAGCCCCGGCATCCTGTAAAAATGGGTGCCGGGGCCAATTTTATTTCATCTGAAATTTTTGTTATGCGCCAAAGGCTGTTTGATACACGCCAAGCACCAGCTCCTTTGTGCAGGGGCGCGGGTTGCCGCCCGTGCAGACATCCGCCATAGCGGCATCTGCCAACGCATCGAGATCCTCCGCCTTTACGCCAATTTCCTTCAGCGTCTGCGGGATGCCAACATCAATGGAAAGCTGGCGCACCGCATCAATGGCAGCTTTGCGGTATTCCTCCTGCGTCATGCCATCCACGCCGTCCACGCCCATCATACGCGCAATCTCACGGAACTTCTCGCCGGTATATTCGGCGTTAAATTGCATCACATACGGCAGCAGAACAGCGTTTGCCACACCATGCGGCGTGTCATAGAAAGCGCTCAGGGGGTGCGCCATGCCATGCACAACGCCAAGGCCGACGTTTGAGAAGGCCATACCCGTCACATACTGGCCGAGCGCCATATCGCGACGGCCCTCCGGATCATTCTCAACCGCTTTGCGCAGGGAACGGGCAATCAGCTCGATTGCCTTTAGGTTCAGCGTGTCGGCAAGCTCCCAAGCGCCCAGCGTCGTATAGCCCTCAATCGCATGGGTCAATGCATCCATGCCGGTGGAGGCCGTCAAGCCCTTGGGCATGCTGCTCATCATATCCGGATCAACAACGGCGACGACCGGAATGTCGTGCGGATCAACGCAAACAAACTTGCGGCGTTTATCTTCATCCGTGATGACATAGTTGATGGTGGTTTCAGCGGCCGTGCCCGCGGTGGTTGCAACGGCAATGACCGGAACGCTCTTTTTCTTCGTCGGCGCCACGCCCTCAAGAGACACAACATCTGCAAACTCCGGGTTATTGATGATGATACCGATGCCCTTTGAGGTATCCTGCGGGGAGCCGCCGCCGATGGCGATCATGTAATCCGCCCCGGCCTTTTTAAAAGCTTCCACGCCAGCCTGCACAACGGCAACGCTGGGGTTTGCCTTTACCTGATCGAAAATTTCATAGGCGAATTGGTTTTCATCCAGCAAATCGGTCACTTTTTTGACAACGCCGAAGCGGACGAGATCCGCATCGGTGACGATCAGCGCTTTTTGAAAGCCACGCGCTTTGATCTCCGTGATGATCTCCTGGATGGCGCCTGCGCCGTGATAGCTTGTCTCATTGAGGATAAAACGATAGGCCATGATGAAAAACTCCTTTACGATAAAATTGTCAAACGCAGGAGAAACTCGTGCTGATGGCAAAAACAGAATCCTCCTTATGAAAAATTATAGCTCTCCGCTTCCGCTTCGTCAAGAAAAAGATAGGGGGGGCAGCACAGGCTACCTGATATGCTGTAATTGCAGCATTCCACATACGAATCAATATAGCGGGTTTCTTTTGCATTAATATTGATGGAGCGCTTCTTTTGTGTTAAGATGGATCCATCCAAAATAGGAGCATGCAGATAGACCTTGCACCTGCAGCGCTTATCATGGCCGTTCATCAACCGTGCAAAAAGGGAACACGATCATACTGAGATCGCAGCAAAATTCACAACGGAAGCGAATGAGAAAAAATGAGCAGTAAATTTCGAATGAAAAAACTATACAACGCTTACAAAGGGAATATCAGAAATGCGCACGGGAAAAAGACCATTGTCTTTATTGGAGACAGCATCACAGATGTGGAGTTCAATAAACGAACACGCCAGCTGCACGCAAAAAAATGTTGGCCTTTGCTGGTGATGGAGCGGCTTGGAAATCAGATATACCATCCGGTATACAGAGGAATTGCAAGCAACAGGAGCTACCATGTTTACGATAGATTTTCAGTGGACTGCTTAGACCATAACCCTGATATTGTCGTTTTGTTGATCGGTGTAAACGACGCATGGTCTCTGTTTCGGCCGGAGGACTATAAAGGGCGCAGCAGCGTCCACACGCCGAACAGACCGTTTGAGCCCCATTTTGATGAAATCGTGCGCAGGCTGAAAACAGAGACGCCAAACGCCAAGGTGATACTAATGACCCCCTTTGTGATTTCTACCATTGAGGAGAAGCTGCCTTTCAAAAATTTTTTAGTGCCGTATACGAGGCATATCATTGAAAAGGCAGCGGAATACGGTTATGAATGCATAGACCTGCAGGCTGAGTTCGACGAGGCGGAAAAAAGTACGGAGCCAGTTCAACTCTCAACAGACGGCGTACATCCTACTACGAAGGGCCATGGTATTATTGCGAACGCAGTATTAAAACTCATACAGGAATAATTAGACAAAATGAAGAAATTAAAGGGGCTGTTGCAAAATGCTTTGCATTTTGCAACAGCCCCTTTTCTCACGTTCTATTGTGAGCCATTAAGCAAAAATTTCGTTCTGCTCGATCAGCTTGATGCCGGCCTTTGTCAACACTGCGGTTGCATCCTCGTTATTCTCCACGCGGATAATCACATATGCCGCACCGACCTCCGGGGTAATAAAGGCATAGGCATATTCCACACTGATGCCTGCATCCGCCAGCACGCGGATTGCCCGGGAAAACCCGCCCGGCTCATCCGGAATGCCGATGCCGAGCACATTCGTCATGGAAACGGTCAAGCCGCTGTCTTTCAGAGCCGCTTCCGCTTTCTCCGGATCGTTGACAATCAGGCGCAGAATCCCATAGTCCGTCGTGTCCGCAATGGACAGCGCACGGATGTCGATCCCCTTTTCCGCCACCAGAGAGGTGATGTCGGCCAGCCTGCCGGGCTTGTTCTCCACAAAAATGGATATCTGCTTGATTGGCATATCAAACCCACCTTTCCTATCCTTAATCAATCACTCGTTTATCAATCACGCGCACCGCTTTGCCTTCGGAACGCGGAATGGACTGCGGCTCTACCAGATGGATCACAGCGGAAACACCCAACGTCGTCTGCATAGCGGCCTTGATACGGGCCTCCGTCTCCTCAATTCTGCGCACGGAGTCGGAGAACATCTTTTCAGACATCTCAATATAAACCTCCATCACGTCGAGATTGTTTTCCCTTGTAACGACAATCTGATAATTTGGCTCCATGCCCAGCTCCAGTATAACATGTTCTACCTGAGATGGGAATACATTTACGCCACGGATGATGAGCATATCGTCGGAACGGCCCTTCGGCTTTGTCATTTTGACCAGCGTTCTGCCGCATTCGCACTGCTTATGGGTCAGCGCACAGATATCGCGCGTGCGGTAGCGCACCAGCGGCAGTGCTTCCTTACCGATGCAGGTGAATACAAGCTCGCCATAGGTTCCATCGGGCACAGGCTGGAGCGTATCCGGATCGACAACCTCCGGATAGAAATAATCCTCGCACACATGCAGCCCCGTCTGCATCCGGCATTCATAGGAAACGCCGGGGCCTGCAATTTCAGAGAGACCATAGATATCATACGCCTTGATGGCCAGGGATTTTTCGATCTGGCGGCGCATGTTTTCCGACCATGGCTCCGCGCCGAACAATCCTGCGCGCAGCGGCAGCGTTGTGGGGTCGATCCCCATGCGGTTGACCGTCTCCCCGATAAACATCGCATAGGAGGGCGTGCAGCACAAGAGATCGGAGCCGAAATCCTGCAAGATCTGCACCTGGCGCTTGGTGTTGCCGGAGGAAACCGGGATCGCGGTGGCACCCATCTTCTCCGCGCCGTAGTGAAGCCCCAAGCCGCCCGTAAAAAGGCCGTAGCCGTAGGATATATGGATAGAATCCGTCTTGGTGGCGCCAGCCGCCGTCAGCGCGCGCGCCGCGCCCTCAGCCCATACGTCGATATCATTCTGCGTGTAGCCGACAACCGTCTGCTTGCCCGTGGTGCCGGAGGAGGCATGGATACGCACCAGCTGATCCTTGGGAACAGCAAACAGGCCGAAGGGGTAATTATCCCGCAGATCCTGCTTCACGGTAAAGGGCAGCTTTGTGATATCGTCAATTGTTTTGATATCGCCCGGCAAAAGGCCGATCTCATCAAATTTCTTTTGATAAAAGGGCACATGATTGTATGCGTTGTGCACCATTTTAATCAGCCTCGCGGACTGGAGCGCCCAGAGATACTCGCGTGAGGCTGTTTCAATTTCCGGATTGAAGTAACGGTCCATCTGTCTTTCCTCCCTTCCCGTTTTATGCGCCGTAGTCATAGCCCATGGAAAACGCCAGCTTGTTCATCTCCAAAAATTTGGGAGGAACCGTTTCTTCCAGCGCCCGATCCCACACATCCCGGCTGAGATCCATATGCTGCGCCAGCACGCCCATGAGCACCACATTCACCGCTTTGGAAGAGCCTGCATCCATTGCAATTGCGAGCGCGTCGAGCGCCGTAATATCCGCTCCACTCGCTTCGAGCGCATCCAGCACGCCCTGCGGGTATTCCGCCGCGCCGATCACAACCGGCATCGGGTCGATCTGCTGAATATTGACGATCAGCTTGCCATCCGGTTTGAGATAAGGCAGCCAACGGGCCGCCTCCAGCTGCTCAAAAGCGAGGATATAATCCGCCTCGCCCTTCTCGACGGTTGGAGAATACACCTGATCCCCATATTTCACATAGGTCACAACAGAGCCGCCGCGCTGGCTCATGCCGTGCACTTCGGATACTTTTACGTCATATCCCTTGCTCAGCAACGCACTGCCAAGCAGGCGGCTGGCGAGCAGCGTCCCCTGCCCGCCTACGCCGACGATCATAATGCTTTTCACTGCCATTGATTAGCCCTCCTTATGCTGGATTGCGCCGAATTTGCAAAGCTGTGTGCACACATCACAGCCGACGCACTGCGTAAAGTCGATATTCGCTTTGCCCTCTTTGATGCTGATGGCCGGGCAGCCGATGCGCATGCACATTTTGCAGGAGGTGCATTTATCGCGGTCAACATGGAGCGGCGGATTGTGCTTCACATATTTCAGCAGCGCGCAGGGGCGGCGGGAAATCACCACAGAGGGTTCGTCGGCCTCCAGCTCCTGCCGGATGACTTCCTCCGTCTGCTTCAGGTCGTAAGGATCAACCACTGCCACCCGGTTGATACCAACCGCCTTGCACAGCGCTTCCAGGCTGACGGCAGCCGTCGGATCGCCCTTGATCGTGTAGCCTGTGGTCGGGTTCTGCTGGTGGCCGGTCATGCCGGTGATGCTGTTGTCGAGAATGACAACCGTGGAATTGCCCTGATTGTAGGCGATATCGATCAGGCCCGTCACGCCAGAGTGGATGAAGGTGGAATCCCCGATCACCGCGACAGAATGGCGGTTGGAGCCCTCACGCGCTTTATTGTGCCCGTGCAGGGCGGAAACGGACGCGCCCATGCAGATGCAGGTATCGATCATGCCAAGCGGCGCCAGCGCGCCGAGCGTATAGCAGCCGATATCACCGCTGACGGTGACCTTCAGCTTTTTCAGCGCATAGAACAGGCCGCGGTGCGGGCAGCCCGCGCACAGCACAGGCGGGCGGCCCGGAATGGCCACATCAGCCTGAAGGCTCTTCTTCTCTTCGCCCAAAATTGCCTTGGCAATCATGGCCTGCGAATATTCGCCGCAGAAGGTAAAGGCCTCTTTGCCGATCACATTCACGCCGATCTTGCGACAGTGTGTTTCAATAAAATCATCCAACTGCTCAATCACATAAACGGTATCGCACTTGGCGGCAAAGTCTTTGATGAACTCCACCGGCAGCGGATAAACGCAGCCAAGCTTCAGGTAGGAAACACGGTCGCCCAGCGCTTCTTTTGCATATTGATAGGAGATGCCGGCGGCAATTACGCCAATAGAGGTATCGTTGTATTCCACCGTATTAATCGGGGCTGTTTCCGCCCAGGCCGTTTCGGCCTGGAACCGCTTCTCCACTGCCACATGGCGGCCCTTGGCCATGGCGGGCATCATCACATATTTCTGCGGATCCTTCACATAGTCTTTGACACCGTTATCCACACGCTCCGCCGTCTCCGCCAGGCTGCGCGAATGGGAAACGCGCGTGGAAAGCCGCAGGATCACCGGCGTATCGAACTGCTCGGAGAGCTCATAGGCCAATTTGGTATAGGCCAGGCATTCCGCCGAATCAGAGGGCTCAAGCATCATCGTTTTGGAAGCCTGCGCATGGTGGCGGGAATCCTGCTCATTCTGTGAGGAATGCATGCCGGGATCATCCGCAACAGCGATCACCATGCCCGCGTTCACGCCAGTGTAGGAGGCCGTGAAGAGCGGGTCGCACGCCACATTCAGGCCGACGTGCTTCATCGCGCAGAAGGAGCGCGCGCCCGCGATGGCAGCGCCGCAGGCAACCTCCATTGCAACCTTCTCATTCGGCGCCCATTCGCAGTAAATATCGTCATATTTCGCGGCGTGTTCCGTGATTTCCGTGCTCGGTGTGCCAGGGTAGCTCGAAGCGACCCGGCAGCCAGCCTCATACAGGCCGCGTGCAACGGCCTCATTGCCCAATAACAGCTTTTTCATAGAGATCCTCCACTTTATGTATGATATCAATTTTTCATTTAACACTTATTTTTGGTTGCGCAGATCAAGAATGCGGTTTGCCTTGCCCTGGAAGCGCTCCAGTGTTTTCGGCTCCACAATGCTCACCTTGCACTGGATGCCGAGCACCGTTTGCAGCCGGTGGCGGATGTGATTTTGCAGCTCTTCAATCTCTTTATAGCTCTCCAACACGCTGCTGTCGATCAATTCCACCTTCACCTCAAGGGTATCCGCATAGCCTTCGCGGCGCACCACCAGCTGATAGTGCGGGCCGATCTGCTCCATGCCCACCAGCACGCTTTCAATCTGGGAGGGGAACACGTTGACACCGCGAATTTTCAGCATATCATCCGTGCGGCCCTTGACCTTGTCCATACGCACGCCGGTACGGCCGCATTTGCAGGGCTCGTAATTCAGGCGCGTGATATCCTTTGTGCGGTAACGCAGAAGCGGCAGACCCTCCTTGCAGAGCGTGGTCACCAGCAGCTCCCCTGTCTCCCCCGGCGCCTGCGGCTCCAGAGTTTCAGAATCGACAATCTCAGGGTAGAAGTAATCTTCATTGAAATGCAGGCCGTCGCGCTCGCGGCACTCGCCGGAAACGCCGGGCCCAACCAGCTCGCTCATGCCGTAATTATCCGTTGCAAAGAGCCCCCAGCCCTTTTCCACCTGAGCACGCATTTCGGGCGTGCAGCCCTCGGAACCGAACAGCCCCAGGCGCAGATGGTAATCGCTCATGGGGTAGCCCAACTCCTTCGCCGTTTCCGCCATATACAGCGCGTAGGAAGGGGTGGAAACCAGTGCCGTCGTGTGAAAATCGCGCATATACATCAGCGCTTTTTCCGTGTTGCCGCTGGAATTGGGAACGACGGTGGCGCCGATCTTCTCCAGCCCGTAGTGCAGGCCCAAAGCGCCGGTAAACATGCCATAGCCAAAGGAGATCTGCACAATATCCTCATCCGTCGCCCCGGCCGCCATCACAAGGCGTGCCATGCAGTTCGACCACATGTCCAGATCATTTTTGGTGTAGCCAACAACCGTGGGCTTGCCTGTTGTGCCGGAAGAAGCATGGATGCGCACAATCTTTTTCATTGGCTGGGCAAACAGGCCAAAGGGGTAATTGTCGCGCAGATCGGCCTTTGTGGTAGGCGGGATATATTGGATATCCGAAAGGGATTTGATTTTATCCGCCGTAACGCCCGCCTCATCCAGCTTTTTTGTGTAGAAGGGCACGTTGCGGTAGCAGTAGTCTACCGTCCATTTCAGGCGTTCGAGTTGAAGCGCCTCCAGATCCCTGCGGGGCATGGTTTCGATTTCTGGCTGAAAAAACATGATAAAGGCTCCCTCTGATAATTTAATTGAAGCGGACCAAGCCGCGGAATGTCAACAAGCCGCAAAGGAATGCTGATGATCATGCGCACTGAACAAAGGCAAAAGCTTGAAAAATCCTCTTTCAATTTATATTTCGTGCTTTTTAAGCGTGAAAAGCCTTGGCTTTCCATGCCGTTTGGTTTTGTCCAGTAGACGTTATTATAGCATATCTTTGCGGTTTGGACAAATTATTTTCCTGCAAGATACCAAATGATATGCCGAAATTACAGCCGCAGAAAAATCTGTGACTGTAATTTTATGACTGGCTATTTTAGATTATTCCTGCTCTACAATTCCGCTGTAAAAAAGGGTATTGACCGCGGGCTGTTTGATACGGTTATCGATTGCACTGACCACAAAGCAAAGCAGAAGCGACACAAGCATTGCAACTACCGCGAACACCGGGCCAAGCCCTGCGAGCTTTGTAACCACAGGCGCGGATACGCCCGCGAGCGACAATAGCTTGCTGACGGCGGGAACCAGCGCGATGAGAAAACCGCTCCACATGCCTGCCCATGCGCCGGCGCGGTTCATCTTCTTCCAATACAGCGCCACCACATACGGTGCGAGGAAGGAGCCGGAAATGATCCCCCAGGAATAGCTCATCATATCGAGGATCGGCGTATCCGTATTGGCGACCACATAGGAGCCGATCACAAAGATGACGCACAGCACTTTCTTGAGGATGGAAACATTTTTATCCGTCATGGAGGGCTTGAGGCGTGCCTTGATGAGATCCATCGAGAGCGTCGAGCCCGCGGAAAGCGTGATGGAGCACAGCGTCGAAACAGAGGCGGCGATCAAAAGCACCAGCACAACGCCGAGCAAAACGCTCGGCATACGCACGAGCTTGAGCATCGTCGGCACGATATAATCCTGTACAGGCATCGTTTCCTTCGTGAAGAACAAGTGGCACAGGGAGCCGATGAAATATCCGCCGCCCGCGACGAGCAGAGCGAAGAAGGTGGAAATTACAATACCCCGCTTTGCCTGCTTGTCATCCTTGATGCCAAAATATTTCTGGATCATCTGCGGCAAGCCCCAGGTGCCGAAACTCGTCATCAGCACTGTAGCAATCAGGGACATTGCCTGTGAAGCAGACAGCTTCGGAAGGCCGGAGGCAGATTGGGCATAGGCCGCAAGGCCCTCGAAGCCATTTACCTGATCGGAACGCAGCACAAAGAAGATCAACAGCGCCACGCCGAACATCATCACGATCCCCTGCACAAAATCCGCCCGCGCCTGCGCAACATATCCGCCGAGCAGCAAAAGCAGAATCGCCACCACGGCGATGATCACCATACAGACCGTTACATCAATCCCGAGCAATACATCCGCCACGCTGGCAAGCCCTTTGTAGACGGAGGCAGAATACGGCACCAAGAAGAGGAAGATTACCACCGCCGAAAAGGTTTTCATCGCCTTCGATTGATACCGGGCATCGAAGAACTGCGGCATGGTTTTAATCTTCAGCCGGGCGGAAACGTCGCGCGTTCTGCGCGCCAGCACCCGCCACGCAAGCCAGGAGCCGAAAACCGCGTTGCCGATCCCTGCCGCGATCCCCCACAGGCCGTATTGCAGCCCCGTGCCCCCCGCATAACCGACGAACATGACCGCGCTGAAATACGCGGTGCCATAAGACAGAGCGGAAAGCCAAGCCCCCGCGTTGCGCCCGCCGACCGTGAAATCGGCAATGCTTTTGGATTTACGCCCAGAATAGATGCCGACCACCATCATTGCAAGGATATAAACAGCAATCGTCACCCACACCGCAGTATTTTCCACCCGGATCATCTCCCTTAACCTTGAATTCCCGCCGCAATTAATAGCGCTTTAAAGTTTTTATGCTTTAAAGCTTTTCGCTATTAAAGCAGAAAACATTGTATATCATACGATAGGAACGGGAAAAAGTCAAGGATATTTCCGAGGGAAAAAGACAAATTTTTTAGGAGTTAATCTTAGCGAACTGTTTCATAATACACGATGTCCATCGCATCATTCCTGTGATGGATTTTTCTGGTTTGACGATAGCCAAGCTTTTCATATAGATGGCAATTCCCTTTTTCCTGAAGGATCGTGTCGAGCTTCCAAAGCATGACATTCGGATATGCCTGTTCCAGCAAAGCAAACACCTTCTGCGCGATCCCTTTCTTTTGATATTGCGGAATTATAAATACGGGTGCTATCCAGCATGATGCTTCATCCGTTTTGATCACACGAACTGCACCAACACGTTTGTTATCACATAGAATCAAAAAATAGGTTGTATTGGGTTCCGAAAATTTTTCAAAAATGCGCTTCCGTGTTTCACAGGCCGGGCTACTGTCGTAATCTTTATATTTACGTAACAGGGGCATAAACGCCTGCACCTGCATTTCATGAATCAAAGGAATATCGTTTTTTGAAGCTCGTAAAATTCGGATATTCATATGGATTCCTCGTCCGAATTTTCAAACAGGCTCTCCTGCATCCTGAAAATCATCTCCCTGCGGCGAAGCTCCTCCTCCGCATCCAGCCGGATTGTACCGTCCTCCTCCATTTTTAAAATATTGCCGGGCCGCACGCCCTTGGGCAACCGGTTTTTTTCAATACTCACCATCGTGCAGTCCTCCCGCTCACAAACGGCAAAATCGCCTTCAAAGCGGTCAATGATCAGAGTAGACAAAGCTTGCATCCCCTTTCTCTTCTTTTTAAAACAGGGCGGCTATTTGGCAGCCGCCCATAAAAAATTGCGTATTAAGCGGCCTGCCGTTTGGCCGTCAGTTCCTGGCCTGACTTTTCTGTTGCGCAATAGAGCATGCTGCCGTCGCTGCCGATGACAATCGTACCATCCTGATCTGTTCGGAAAGGCGTGATGCCCCGCTTCTCCAGCTTTTTGAGCGTTTCCTCATGCGGATGACCATAATCATTGCCCGCGCCGCAGGAAATCACGCAGAATGCTGGCGAAACCTTCTCCAGAAATGCATTTCCGGAGGACGTCCGGCTGCCATGATGCCCCATCTTCAAAACGTCGGCGTGAACATCCGCCCCCTTTTTCAGGATCGCGTTTTCGCTCGGCGTTTCCGCATCCCCTGTGAAGAGGAAGGAGGTCGAGCCAAAATCGAGCCGCACGACAACGGACATATTGTTGAGATCATCCTCCTGCTGGCAAGGGCCGAGCACCGTCATCACAGCGCGCCCGCCTTCGTAGGTTTGCCCTGGGGCTGCGGCGATCACCTTTGCGCCGGAATCGTTGATGGCCTGCAAAAAATTCTCATATATTTTTGTGGTGGGCGTGCTCTTCTGCGAAAGGCGCGGCATGATGACGTTTGCAACCGGAATCCCCTTCAAAACCTCCGCCATGCTGCCGATGTGATCGGAATGCGGATGCGTTGCAATCACATAATCGAGGCTTTTGACACCCTGCGTTTCCAGATAGGAGAGAATTTGCTCCCCATTGCCACGCTCGCCTGCGTCGATCAGCACATTGAGCCCCTCTGATTTGATGAGGATGGAATCGCCCTGCCCAACGTCGATATAGTGGACGGAAAGCGGCTGTTTTGCCGCCTCCGACAGTTCCGTCAGCTTCGTGCTGCTGAAAATCTCCTGCCAGGTAGGCACGGAAAACGGCAAGTTGAGCTGAGGCGCCACGGTAATAAACCCACAGACCAGCACAAGGATTGCGCCAAGTATCTCAAGGGCGGCGCGCTTTTTTCGCGCCCCTTTGCCCGCTCTTCGTTTGGCCATTCTGCCTTTTCCCCCTTTGATGATTCTGCAAATCTCTTTTTGATCCTCCAGGCTTCCCCACACCCGCTTGCGGGCGGATCAGACAGTTTGCCCCATTCCCGATCAGATCAGGCCTGCCCGCACGGCGAAGCGCCTCTTCCACCAGTGCATGGTTCTGCGGCTTAAAATACTGGAGCAGCGCGCGCTGGAGCGCCTTTTCCTTCGGCGTGCGCGCAACGTAGACCGTTTCCATTGTGTAAGGATCCAGCCCCGTATAAAACATGCAGGTGGAAATGGTGCCCGGCGTGGGGTAAAAATCCTGCACCTGCTCCGGGCGCAGCTTTTCCCGCTTCAAAAATTGCGCCAGTTCCACCGCATCCTTCAGCGTGCTGCCCGGATGGGAGGACATGAGATACGGCACAAGATACTGCTCCTTGCCGATTTGCTTCGTATAATCAAAATAGCGCTTTGCAAAGCGCAGATATGCTTCGATATGCGGCTTGCCCATTTTATCAAGCACGGCAGCAGAGCAATGCTCCGGTGCAACCTTTAATTGGCCGCTGACATGGTGCTCCACCAACTCCTGGAAAAAGCTGTCGTCTTTATCCTCCAGCAAATAGTCATACCGAATGCCGGAGCGGATAAACACCTTTTTCACCCCATCCATCGAGCGAACGGAGCGCAGGATATCCAGATACTCGCTCTGATCCGCCTTCAGCTGCGGGCAGGGCTTGGGGGCGAGGCATTTTTTGCCCTTGCACAGGCCGTTTTTCTCCTGCAAATCGCAGGACGGGCGGCGAAAGTTGGCCGTCGGCCCGCCGATATCATGGATATAGCCCTTGAAATGCGGGAGCTTTGTGAGCTTCTGCGCCTCCGCCAGGATGGATTTTTTGCTGCGTGTGGTCACATACCGCCCCTGATGGAACGCAAGTGAGCAAAAATTGCACGCGCCAAAACAGCCACGGTTGTGCGTGATGGAAAATTCCACCTCCGCAATCCCCGGGACACCTCCAAGCGGCTCGTAAGAAGGGTGATAGGTGCGCTGATAGGGCAGCGCATACACGCGATCCAGCTCCTGCTGGGTGAGCGGATTCATCGGCGGATTCTGCACAAGCATTCGGCTGCCGTGCCGCTGCTTAAGCAGCTTTCCCCGGATATGATCCTGCTCATCCTGTTGGATGCGGCAGGAAACTGCATATTCCTGTTTGGACTTCAGTACATTTTCGTAGGAGGGGCACTCCTTCCCATAAAGCGGCGTTTCATGCACATCGACGGCGTAGCAGGTGCCTCGGATATCCGTCAGGGAAGCAACCGGCTCCTCCGCATCCAGCCGCCGCGCGATCTCAATGACTTGGTTTTCTCCCATCCCGTAAATCAGCAAATCCGCGCCGGAGTCGAACAGAATGGAGGGGCGGATCGCATCGTCCCAATAGTCGTAATGCGCAAACCGCCTGAGGGAGGCCTCCAGCCCGCCGATCACCAGCGGAATCTCCGTGCCATAGGCCTCCCGGATCCGCTGGCAATAGACGATCACCGCACGGTCGGGCCGCTTGCCGGCCTTCCCGCCGGGCGTGTAAGCATCCTCGCTCCTCTTTTTTTTCGCCGCCGTGTAATGGGCTACCATGGAATCGATATTGCCGGAGGAAACCAAAAAGCCCAGCCGCGGCCTCCCAAACCGTATAAAATCCCTTGTGTTGTGCCAATCCGGCTGGGAGAGCATTGCAACCTTGAAGCCAGCCGCTTCCAGCACGCGAGTGATGAGCGCCGCGCCGAAGCTCGGGTGATCGACGTAGGCGTCGCCCGAAACATACACAAAATCGGGCTGCTCCCACCCCCTTTGCTTCATCTCTTCCATTGTGATGGGTAAAAACGAATTCATCTTCCAACCAACTTTACGATCTAAAATTTGATTGCCACCGCCAATACACGGGCACAGACGCGGCAGCTATTCGATAAATTTTTTTAGCGGAGTGATATCCAGGCTGGCGCAGCCTTTCAGCGCCTCATAGAGCTGATGCGCGATCATCATCACGCCGCCCATCGTATCGCTCTCGATATTCAGCGGCATGATCGGATCATGCACGCTCAGGCGCAGCAAAAACCAGCCGTCGCCGTGCTCCTTGTCAAACGCAATGCGGATGCCCTCGTGATTATCAGGTGCAATCTGCCAGGCGGGCCGGCTCGCCGCATAGGAGGCCACTGTTTCGATCACACGCTCGCCATAGGGTTTAAACTCCTCGCAGGTGATCGGCATGCGGAATTCCCGGCTTTCCAGCGGTTCTTCCAGCATGGCAATTAAATCCTCCAAGTGTTTCCCCGCCTTGCCGAGCTGCGCCATTTTGATGATGATTTTCGTCATCAGGTAGGCGCCGTCATCGAGGAAATAGTTTTCCTGCAGCGCCGCATGGCCGGAGGTTTCAATGGCGAGGGGCGTGTTAATCCCCTGCGCGGTAAGCCGCTGCGCCTCGTCGATCACATTTTTGTAGCCGCGCTTGAAACGGTGGTGTTTCCCGCCTAGATCCTTTTCAATAAAAGCCTTCAGCCCGCTGGAGGTGATCGAATCGGTTACAATCGTGCCCCCCTCGTTGCCTTCAAGAGCGATGCAGGCGGCAAGCGCGACAAGGCGGTTGCGGTTGATCTCGTTGCCGCTATGGTCTACGCAGCCTGCCCGGTCCACATCCGTATCAAAAATCACGCCGAGATCCGCATGGTTTGCAAGCGTTGCTTTGCAGATGCTTTGCATGGCGGCCTCATTTTCCGGGTTGGGGATATGGTTCGGGAAATGGCCATCCGGCTCCAAAAACTGGCTGCCTGTCATATCGGCTCCCAAGGGGGCCAACACCTTCTCGGCATAAAATCCGCCCACGCCATTGCCCGCGTCCACAACGATGTGGTAACCGCGCAGGGGGCGCTCATAATCATCCGCATTTACGCCGCGGCAGATCGTATCCCGCAGGGAGGCGGCATAGTCATTCATAAAGCTGATTTGCTCCACCTCACCCACTGTGCTGGCCGGGCATTTCTCCTCATTTTGCGCAAAAAGGAGGATCGCTTCGATATCCGCGCCCTCCAAGCCGCCCCCGCGGGTAAAAAATTTCAAGCCGTTGCGCTGCCATGGGTGATGGCTGGCTGTGATCTGCACGGCCGCGTCACAGCCGAGCTGCACCGTTGTCATAAACATGGCGGGCGTGGAGGAAAGGCCGCAGTCTTTCACCGCAAAGCCGGCGTCCGTCAGGGCAGAGATCACCTGCTTCTTCATACGTCCCGCTGAGAGGCGGGAATCATGCCCCACCGCAACAGTAAAGCTCTCCTTTGTCAACCGGCGGTTCAGCCAGCAGGCAAACCCCATTGCCATGCGGTAAACGGCCCCATCGGTGAGGGTAACAGCCTCTCCTCCGGGCTCGCTCATTGCAACGCCGCGGATATCCGTTCCGCTTTTGAATTGCTTCCATTCCTTTGACAAGATATCGTTTGACATGATCTGAAAAACCTCTTTTCCGCAAGCCGGCCGCCTTATGAAACGGAGAGGGGCTCGCCTTTCTTTCTGCTGTATTCTATTCTACCTGTTTTTCACGGATTCGTCTACTGTTTTCGAACGGAAGCATCCTTGTAAATACTTTTTGAAAACACAGGAAAACACAAAACCAGCTGTGCACGACTCCCAATCGACACACAGCTGGTTTGTTTGCCAAAGTGCCCTGTTAGCTCTCTGCGGGATTGTTGCACACGCCCGCAAAGAGCAGCACCCCATCTGATACAACCCCATATAAAAACGGACGATTGAGGATCATATGAGCCTCATTCTCATTGGGTGCGGCCATTCCTGCATAATCGATCTTTGTAAATGTGGCCGCCTCCACGCCCTTTTCATCAATCGCAATGTGGGTTTCCTGCAAAACTTGTGATAAAAACGCCTGATCCTGCGTCATCCCGGAGAAATCCGCCTGATCTGATGCAAATGCACGGCGAACCCCCATCGCATGCAGCGTTTCCTTCAAATTCAGCTTGCTGCCAAAAGAAAACTTCGGGATTTGGAACACGACCTTGCCCGCGCCCTGATCCTCTCCCAGGAACAGGGAAGCCGCTTTCTGCGGGGACGCGAGCAGTACATCAATGGATGTGCCCTGATCCGGTAGGATAAACACCATCCTGCCGCCGTTTTTCAGCGATAAGGCCGAGCGGGTGAATCCCTCCCCACGCGTATAAGGGTGCATGGCATACGTCCTGTTCATATAATCGCATTGCACGGTTTGCCGGGCCGATGCATAAAAAACATCCGGCTTCGTTTGCTGGCGTTCAAAACGATCCATCCATTCATCCTTAAAATAGATGGTGTTCAGCAACGTCAGCAACTGATTCCCCTGGAAGAAAATTTCAGGCTCCAGAACCCCGTTTGTCTGCTCCGAAATCCATTTGCTCATCGCCTGAGCCGTTTTGGGGTCGCTAAAATCCACCCGGTAGGCGGAAGCGTAAAATTTTTCGGCCGCCTGGTCAACAAACGCTTCGCGGAAATTGCCATCCTGACGCAGCCAAATCGAATTTGCCACGCGCAGCCGGCCAACCTCATTCTCCCGATAAAGCCGCTGGAACAAATGGCTGGATTGTGTGGCCAGATAGTCCGTGCTTTTGCCGCTGAGCCCCAGGGCCGCCAGCAATTCCTCCTGCGTTGCTCCTTTTGCGCCGGATGTGGCGAGCGATAACGCCAGATAAAGGCTCACCGGGGAAAGATTCAGATTCCCGCTTTGCCCGCGTAGCGTTTGAACAGACAGCGCCCCGGCAAAGGCATTGACCGCCTGCAAAAAGGGGTCGTCGATCGGGTTAGCGGCACGGAGATCCGCCTGGCGGTTATAATCATCAAAGGCAATTTTGCCCGGATCCTTCACTTTTTTCAGTGGAGAGATGGCGGCGTGGGAGGACTGCTGCGCTGCTGTTGTGCTGCCCGTCGGGTTGGCAGCATCATCTGCTTCGGCCGAATTTGTTCCGCCTGATGCATTCGGCGTTCCGGTGGATGGCTCCTGTGGATTTCCGCTGCAAGCGGATAGAGACAGCACGAATATTCCAACCAAAAAAAGAGAAAAAAGCCGCTTCAATTTCTGCACCTCCATTTTTCAATCAAACACATTGAGGGTTTACTGATGAATCAGTGGCTTTTTTGCTCCGGATTGTTGCATCCGTTTTCCTTTTTGTTTTGATATGCTACATATGATCGACCGGCTCGATCCCCAGCACGTTTAAATGAAGCTCCAAAATCCGCTTGGTCAGCGCCATCAGAGCAATCCAATCCCCGCGTTTCTGCAAATCCGGCTCACTCAGCACATGGCTGTCGTGATAAAAACGGGAAAACAGGGAGGCGATTTGATAGGCGTGCTCGCAAATCTCGTTGGGCGCCCGTTCACCCATTGCACGGCAAAAAACATCCCCGCTCAGCAGCAGCTGTGTGATGAGCATCCGCTCCGTATCGCTATAAAAATGCATGGGTGCGGGCATTGGGGCAGACCCAAACTTTTTCAGAACTGAGCAGATTCTCGTGATGGTATAGAGCAGATAGGTGCCGGTTTTCCCCTCAAAGGAAAGAAACTTCTCCAAATCAAAAATATAATCCTTGGTGCGCTGATTGATGAGATCGCCAAATTTGATGGCAGCCACGCCGATTTTACGGGCGCATTCTTCGCGCTCCCCCTCCGTGAGGAAGGAGGAATCTTCCATTTTGGCCCGCGCTGCCGCTGTGACGGTATGGATCAGATCCTCCAGGCGCATCACGCCGCCGTCGCGTGTTTTATAAGGCTTGCCATCCGGGCCGTTCATGGTGCCGAACCCCAAAAACTGAAGTTCCATATTCGAAGGAACAATCCCGGCCTTTTTGGCACAGCGGAATACCTGTGTAAAATGAAGGCTCTGGCGGTTATCCACCACATACCAAATGTGATCCGGCGCAAAATCACGCTGGCGCTGCAAAAGCGTGGCAAGGTCTGTTGTGGCGTAGATGTTGGAGTGATCCGATTTTTTGACGATCACAGGGGGAACGGTCGCCTTATCCTCCTCCCGCGCTACATCGACCACAAGGGCGCCGTCGCTCAGACGCAGGAGATTTTGGCTTTCCAGAATCCGCATCAATTCCGGAATATACCGGTCCGAGTCGCTCTCGCCATACCACAGGTCGAAGCTGACGCCGAGCTTTTCATAATTTTGCTTCAAATCCGCAACCGATACCCGCATCAGCTCCCGCCACAGGGCACGGTAGCCCGCATGGCCCTCCTGCAGCTTCACGGTTGCCTGCTTCGCGCGCTCACGAAAAGCAGGGTCCTCCTTGCTGCGGGCATTTGCAAACGGATAAACCTCACTGAGCGTATCGGGGTCAAGCGGCGGCGCCGATTCTCTCTCCGCCTCAAAATCCGATGCAAAGCAGCGCCACTCTGGATGCCGGTCGGAAAGCTCCGCAATCACCAAGCCGATCTGGAGCCCCCAATCGCCCAAATGGATATCGCCAATCACGCGGTAGCCGCATGCGCGCGCAATGCGTTTGAGCGCCTCCCCGATGATCGCGGAGCGTAAATGGCCGATATGCAGAGGCTTCGCCACATTCGGCCCGCCATAATCGATCAGGATGGTTTCCCCCTGCCCAATTTGCGGAATCCCCATGCTGGAATCCTGGGCGACCCCTGCCGCATAGGCCGCGAGCCATTCATCCCGCGGCGTCAAATTTAAAAACCCGGGGCCCGCGGGCTCCGCCTTGGCAAAAAGCGGGCTGCCCTCCAGGGCCGCCGCAACCTCGCCGGCAATCACTGCCGGGGCTTTGTGATACTGCTTCGCCGCGGCAAACGCGCCATTGCATTGGAACGGGCTTAAATCCATCCGATCGGACACTTGGACGGTTCCATAGTTCGAATCATATCCACAGTCGGCAAAAGCGCTGCCGACTCCCTGTGTGAATGCCTCAATCATGGTATACAACGATCATCCATCCTTTTCTGTTTTTTTCTGTTCAAAAAGGCCGGGTGCTGTCTCCTGTGCAATGGAGACCAATCGTCGGAGACGATGATTGACGCCGGAGCGGGAAATCGGCTCGGAAAGCGCCTCTCCTAGCTCCCGCAGGCTCATTTCCGGGTTTTCCAGCCGGAGCAGGGCAATTTCCTTGAGCTCTTCCGGTAGAGATTCCACCCCGGCATGCTCAAGGATTGCTTCAATGGCATAAACCTGCTCCGCCGCCGCATTGGCAGTGCGGGAGATATTCGCCGTTTCAAAATTGGTTTTGCGGTTGATATTATTGCGCATATCCTTATACATTTTGATGCCCATCAATTCCAGCGCCGCATTTTGCGCGCCCATCAGCGTAAGGATTTCTTCAATCTGCCCGCTATCCTTGCAATAGACCACATGGCTCCCCTTACGCTCCAGCTGCTTTGGCGCAAGAGACAATTCATTGAGCAGCTTTGCCAAATCTCGGCTGATATAGCGGTAAGGAACGACAAATTCCAGATGATAATCCTTTTCCGGATCCGTCAGCGTTCCACAGGCGAGAAAAGCACCCCGCAGAAGCGCCGCCATGCAGCAGTCGCCCGTGAGGTTCGCCCGGTTGAGCCGAAGGGCCAATTCCCCCTTTTCATGCCCAAAAGCCGCCATCACCTGCTGCCGCTGGGCAGCCGTGCGGACATATACTTTGAATTTACCGGAGGCAGATTGTGTCAAGCTCGCCTCTACCCCAGCCTCCCGCTGGATACCCCCGTGATACATCCGCGCGATCTGCTCGGTATCTGTCTGCATGGAAATCTCAGCAAAAGAAAAGGCCCTGCTGAACAACAACAAACCATAGGTTTGCGCATGCATACAGCAAGGTGTATTCTCAACAGAAGCCAACTCTGCTTTTACCTGTGATGAAAATGACATAGATGCGTTCCCTATCCCTCTCCATAAATCAAATAAAAAAGTATAAAAGACAGCCGGACCCAGGCTACTTTTTGATATCCCGATGCTGGATGCTGACGCGCAGGCCCTGCTGTGCAAAATGCTCGCTCAACAGCTCGGCAAACACCACCGAGCGGTGCCGTCCGCCCGTGCAGCCCACCGCGATAACCAACTGGCTTTTCCCCTCATTCCGGTAAAGTGGAACCAGATAATCCACCAGCGACATTAGCTTTGGCACCAAGCCCTGTGCCTGCGGCCATTTCATGACAAAATCCCGCACCGGAGCCTCCAGCCCGGTGTGGCCTTTGAGCTCGTCCACATAAAAGGGATTGGGCAGGCACCTCACATCGAAAACCAAATCCGACTCATTGGGGATGCCATATTTAAAGCCGAACGAAACACAGTGGATCTGCATAATCCGGGCAGAGTCCTCCAGAAACATCCCGGCAATCCGCTCGCGGAACTGCGTGGTAGTGTACTGGGAGCTATCCACAATATAATCCGCGCGCTGGCGGGCAGGCGCCAGAATCGCCCGCTCCGCATTGATCGCGTCGTCGATGGAGCCTTTTGCCTGATCGGAAAGTGGGTGCTTGCGGCGCGTTTCCTTATACCGGCGGCGGATGATCTCATTGCTCGCCTCAATAAAAAGAAGCTTGTAGTCGCAGCCCATCGCCTTGAGTTCATCAAGGGATTCTAAAAAATCATCAAAAAAATTCCCGGCCCGGATATCGGTTACAACCGCTACCTTATCGCGCTTTTCCTGCGATTGGAGAATTAGCTGTGCAAAAGTGCGGATCAGTTTGGGTGGGATATTATCGACACAGAAAAATCCGATATCCTCCAAGGCGTCAACCGCACGGGACTTTCCCGCGCCGGACATCCCGGTGATGATAATAAAATCCATCTTATTTCCTCCTTGCGCGCCCCAGGCAACTTGGGCCAGTTTGGGCAGTTCAAAAGCCCAGCAAACGTACCTCCGGCTCCAGCCGAACGCCTTTTTCGGCATATACCGTATCCTGAATTAGGCGGATCAGGGCAAGAATATCTGCCGACGTTGCACCGCCGTGATTGATGACAAACCCCGCATGCTTCTCGCTCACCTGCGCCCCGCCGACGGATGCCCCTTTCAGGTCGCAGCCCTCGATCAAGGCACCGGCAAAATAGCCCTCCGGCCGCTTGAAGGTGCTGCCCGCGCTTGGGTATTCCAAAGGCTGCTTCGCCTTACGGCGGGCGATCAGCTCCTCCATGCGGGCCTTGATCGCTGTCTTGTCGCCAGGAGCCAAGCGGAGAAGCAGAGAGGTAATCAAAAATCCATTTTCCCGGTAGGCGCTGCGCCGGTATCCAAGCTCCAGCTCATCCCCCATGAGCCTGCCGCGCTCGCCGCTTTGCGTCAGATGCGTGCAGCCAGCCAAAACATCCTTCATCTCACCGCCGTAAGCGCCCGCGTTCATGAACGCTGCGCCGCCGGCACTCCCCGGAATGCCAAAGGCAAACTCCAGGCCGGTCAAGCCTTTCTCTAAAGCGAACCGGCACAGGCGGTTCATGCTGACGCCCGCCCCACAGGTGATCACGCCATCCTGCTCGTGCAGCATAGAAAGCCCCGGCACGAGGCACAGCACAACGCCGCGAAGCCCCTCATCGGCAACCAGCACATTGCTCCCATTGCCCAAAACCAACGGCGGAAGCCCCTGCGCATTGCAGCATTGTAAAATTTGCGCCAATTGCTCTTCCCCTTGGGGTTCCACCAGCAGGTCGGCAGGCCCGCCCGTTCGAAAGGAGGTATACTCCTTCATGGGTGCATTGCGCTTTGCCGGGCAGCCGAGATCAGTGGCAAGCGCTTCTACCGTATCGAGTCCGTTCATGCAATTCTCATACCTTTCCGAATTCGCCTCCCCGCGGCCAATGGCAGCGGGAAGGCGAATGAGATTTGATATTTCAGCCTTTTCACGTCCTCAACACAGCTGGGCAGGACAGGCATTGAATTTGATCTATCATGAGCCAACCTGGAGCAGTTGGCCAAACCTGCAGCGTCAATGATCCAGCAGCGCAGCGCCGATCACGCCCGCATCATTGCCCAGCTCTGCCGAGCAAATTCTTGTCTGCTTGGAGGAATACATGCTGTAGCGCTCCCGGCGGACATGCTGGCGAAGGGGCTCCAACAGCGTTTCCTTCTCATGGCCGATGCCGCCGCCCACGCAGATAATTTCCGGCTGGAAAATGTTGATGGCATTGATAATTCCACACGCTACATAATAAATATAGCGATCTACCACGCGCTTTGCAGCAACATCGCCCTTGCGCATTGCATCAAAGGCTGTGCGCCCATTGACCGCATCAATATTATTATCAACCAGTTCCCACATCATACTATCCTGCGCATGGCGCATTTCATCCTTTGTCTGCGCAATCAGCGCGGTGGCGGAAGCATAACGCTCCCAACATCCGCGGCGGCCGCAGTTACACTGCTCACCATCCACGACAATTACCATATGGCCCATTTCGCCCGCGGCAAAGTTCGCGCCGTTGAGGATATGCCCATCCACAATGATGCCGCTGCCCACGCCTGTGCCGAGCGTAATGGCAATGAAATCTTTGACACCCGCGCCTGCGCCCGCTTTCGCCTCTCCATAGGCCGCGCAGTTTGCATCATTTTCCAAATAGACCGGCTTGCCAAGACGCTCGCGCAGCATTTCCTGCGCAGGAACGTTTTGAAAATCCAGATTATTAGAAAATTCGATATAACCGGTCGTTTTATTGACCGTACCGGGCGTGCCCACCCCGACGGAGGAGATATCATCCATTGTGAGCCCGGCAGCTTCCACTGCCATATGTACGGTTTTTGTAATATCGTCAAAAATCTCCGCAGCCGGGCGGGGCGCATTGGTTTTCAACTCACCAACACCGATAATTTTGAATTGATCGTCCACTACGCCTGAACGGATATTTGTGCCGCCTAAATCAACGCCTACTCTGTACATGTTCCCAGTCCTCCGTGTTCCAAAATCTATCTATCATAAACTGCCTTGCCGGGCAATCCAATGAAAGCCGCTGCATGCGCACCCCACGGCAGAATGCGCTCTGGGGGTTCCATTCGCTCACCCGCGCGAAAAGCCAATTTAAAAGCGCTGCCAAATCCCAGGGTCAGGAGCGTCCGGTTCGCCGCCGTCATCCATCCCCAAATTGCGCAGCAACTCCCGCGCCGCATTGTAGCCCATCTTTTTCTGACGGTTGTTCATTGCGGCTACTTCAATAATGATTGCAAGATTGCGGCCCGGCTTTACGGGAATCACAGCCGCCGGCACGCTGATGCCGAGGATGGTGGTAAACTCGTTGTCAAGGCCCATACGGTCGTATACCTTTTCACTATCCCACGGCTCCAACTGAATGACTAGATCGATTTTTTCCGTCATCTTAACGGCGCCCATACCGAAAATACGGCGGGCATTGATGATGCCAACTCCGCGCAGTTCAATGAAATGGCGGATATTATCGGGCGCGGAGCCAACCAGCGTGCGGGAAGAAACACGGCGGATTTCAACGGCATCATCCGCAATCAGGCGGTGGCCGCGTTTAATCAGCTCTATTGCCGTTTCGCTTTTGCCCACGCCGCTGTCGCCAAGGATCAAAACGCCCTCGCCCGCTACCTCCACGAGCACGCCGTGGCGCGTGACCCGCTGGGCCAGCTCTACATTCAAATAGGAGATCAGCGCGGACATAAAGCTGGAGGTTGTATCCGCCGTACGCAAAAGGGGCACTTCGTATTTTTGCGCATTTTCCCGCAGCACATCCGGGCATTCCAGATTACGGGTAATCAACACCGCACAGGGCTGGCGGCACATAAAGTTTTCTACGCGCTTTGCGCGCTCCTCCGGCGAAAGGCTATCGAGAAACGCAAGCTCTGTCAGCCCTAAAAACTGCACGCGGCTTGGGTCAAAATAATCATTGTAGCCCGTCAGGATTAAGCCAGGGCGGTTTACGTCGTAAGAAGAAATATAGAGATCAGATGCGGCCTTCGGCAAATAAAGCGCTTCCAGGGAATGATCCCGGATGACCTTTTCAAGAGAAACAGAATATTTGGAACTCATAAGCACCGCCTTTTCTGCCCAGGCAACGAAGAAGCGCTGCCGCCGGCTTCCAGAAATTTGATACCATTCTACCTTTTAAATAGTTACACAGTCATTATAAAGCATTCCCGCAAAAGTTCCAATACCTACTTGGGATTTTCTTTGATAAACTTTTTAAAAAGTTGTGGTCTGGCTCCCCCGCAAACTGAAAAAAAAGAAAAACAGGAACTCTTTTTGTAAAAAGCGTTGGTACCAGCATGTGAGATTGAGAAACACCGCCTTTGGCTTTTCAAGCTTTGCAAAAATATTTGCGTTTTTTGACGCAGTGTTGTATCATAAAACAAATCTAACCAAGATAAAAGGAAGCGGTGAGGACACTGAAGCTCAAGATCGGATTGATGAACGATGCGTTCCCTCCCACGCTTGACGGCACATCCACTGCAACGCTCAACTATGCCAATATCATTCAGGACAAGCTCGGCGAAGTGATGGTGATTACGCCGCGCGTGCCCGGCGTGAAGGATACCGGCTATCCTTACGAGGTATACCGCTACAAATCCTTCCCTCTGAGCAAGAAGGATGAATACCGGTTTGGGTGGCCGTTTAAGCATGCGTTTCGCAATTATGTGCGCAGCAAAAAGCTGGATCTGTTGCATTACCATTGCCCGCTTGCCTCCGCACATTTTGCAAAGCTGATCGTGCAGGAGCAGAAAATTCCGATGGTTGCCACCTATCACACCAAATATGATTATGATATCCGCAAACGCGCGCCCACCAAGCCTTTGCAGGATTTTTTCATCCGCTTTATCGTCAACCATATCAAAATAGCGGACGAGGTATGGGTTGTCAGCGAAGGGGCTGGGGAAAACCTGCGCTCCCTGGGATACACCGGCGATTATATCGTGATGCCAAATGGCGTGGATTTTCCACGCGGCAGAGTAGATACCGCCGCAATCACGGCACAATATCATTTGCAGGATGGTGTGCCCGTGCTCTTGTTTGTGGGGCGTATGATGTGGTATAAAAACCTGCGCCTAATGCTGGATGCGCTGCGGATTTATAAGGAATCCGGGCATTCCTTCCGTATGTTTATGATCGGGAAGGGCACCGACATGCGGGCCGCAGAAAAATATGCGGTTAAAATCGGCCTTGCAAAGGATGTAACCTTTATAGGCAAGATGAGTGACCGCAACAAGCTGCGCGCCTTCTATAGCCGGGCTGACGCATTCCTTTTCCCCTCCACCTTTGACACAAACGGGCTCGTCGTCCGGGAGGCAGCCGCCTGCGGATGCCCCAGCCTTTTGATCGCCGGCAGCTGTGCCGCGGAAGGGATCGAAGAAGGCGTAACCGGCTATCTTAGCGAGGAAAACGCCAGTGCGTATGCCAGGGCTCTGGAACGCATGCTGAGTGATCCGGAAAAAATGCGGCAGGTTGGAGAAAACGCCAGCAAGGAAATTTATCTTTCCTGGGAAGACGCCGTCCGCATGGCATACGCCCGCTATGAAAACCTTTGCCGCAATTGGAAGTATCCCGAGGGATATCATGACGAAGGCTGGGGAAAAGAAGAGGATACGGAGCAGTGAAAGCTGCTTTGGTATCCTTCTTTCCTTTTTCAACTCATTTCAAAAATAAGGATTTGGATCATATCATGCCCAAGATTGGAATGCGAATCGTGAAAACCGCACTTGCGGTTTTTTTATGTTTCCTCATTGACCTGCTGCGGAATCATCAGGGAGCCCCTTTTTATTCTGCCATTGCCGCAATTCTCTGTATGCAGCCCTTTGTTTCCAACAGCGTGAAGGTTGCATTCAACCGCAGCGTGGGCACCTTTATCGGAGGCCTGTTTGGCATGCTTGTGCTGCTGGCGGAACGGGCTTGGCTGCCAAAAGGCATGCCCATCCTGCAATATCTCATTGTATCCCTTTGCGTGGTCGTGCTGATCTATCTCACGGTGATCTTGAAAAAAACCTCGGCCTCCTATATCACCTGCGTGGTGTTCCTGAGCGTTACCATCTCACACGGCGCGGATGTGAACCCATATTTATTTGCCATTAACCGTATCATCGACACGCTGATTGGCATTGCCGTATCGCTCGCGGTCAACGCCGCCCGCCTCCCCCGCAGGAAGGACCGGAACACCCTTTTTATCACCGGGCTGGACGGCGTGCTGTGGGAACAGGAAAAGCCCTTAAGCTCCTTCTCCAAAATCCGACTCACGCACCTGCTGAACCAGGGCGCAAGGATCACTGCGGTGACAGACCGTACCCCCGCCTCCTTCCTGCCGCTCATCGGCGAAATCCCTTTCTCACTGCCTGTAATTGCGATGAACGGGGCCGTGCTTTACCATATTCCAAGCAACACCTATGCTTACTGCAAAACGATCCCGCGCGATCTGACAGACCGCCTGCAATCTCTTTTTGAGCAGAGAAAGGTCAATTGCTTTACGCAGGCTGTGATCCACGACGTCTTGCACGTCTACTACACCCGATTCACCAATGAGGCGCAGGAGGATCTTTACCGAATCCGGCACGGAGGGGCCAGTGAGATTTACGCGTGCGCCAGCCTGCCGGAGGGGCACGAAGCGGTCTGCCTGATGATCATCGAAACAGACGCCATGGTTAGACGGCTCTATGAGGCGATTAAAGCGCTGCCCTTCTCCGGCCAGCTGCGCTTGGCCTGCCGGGCCGACCGGCTGCACCCACAGTATTCGATCCTGGAGATTTACAGCGCGGAAGCCACCTTGGCCAGTGCCGCTGATATTTTAAAAGCCCGCTCCGGCGCTGCGAGCATCACCGTATTTTCCAACAACGTGAATGAACTTGACCTCATCCGGCATGCCGATTACAGCTTTGTCATCGGCGATGCGGAGGAAAGCGTGCGGGAAGCCTGCCGGTATAAAACCGGCAGCGGCGAGCAGGTGATCCGCATGATTTCGCGCCTGTTTTACCGGCGCAGAAAAACAATGTAGTTTTGGGGGAAGGAGACCTTTCTTCACACCCATCTGACGGCGGGCAAAAAGCGGCGGTTTTGCATCCCTAAGATGCAAAATGCGGGCGTCCAGCCCGCAAGCGCTTTTTAATTGCAGAACCCGGCTTTTCTTCGCGCCCATCCGGCGGCGGGCGAAAAAGCGGCGGTTTTTGCATCCCTAAGATGCAAAATGCGGGCGTTCAGCCCGCAAGCGCTTTTTGTAATTTTGGGCTTCGGGAATTACAATTCCCGAAGCCCAAAATTTTTTACCAGTGATTATCCGAAAACTCACAAAACGCCGTCATATCCTGAATGGTAAGCCGGGTACCATCATCCAGCCCAACAGAACCATTCCATTTGCCGAACACCTGGTGGCAACGGTTGCCGACGCCCAGAAAACGCAGGTTTGTAACATTATCAAATTCAGGGATCATCGTCATCTCAAACCGGCCATCATTAGAGGTGAAAACCCACGGCTTCATATAGTCATCCGGATCCTTCTCCAGATAAATCTGATCGATCTTATGCGCCACGCCATCCAAAAAGAGCGTGTTTTCGCTTGCAGCGCCCATATTGCCAAAGCCCCAGCCGATTTCAAAGCCAAAAATTCGCCCGTCCGGCAGCCAATGGCTGCCGTTGCCCCAATACCAGCTCTGGATAAAAGGCCACACGCCGCGGCCCCAGTCGAGCAGGCCAAAGGCGGTATCCGGTTTGAATTCGATCACCTTCTTGCCGATCTTTACGCGGCCGGTAACAGGCATGCAGTTGATTTTCTGATTGAGATAGAAATGGCCCTTCTGCGCAAAGGGAACCGCCATCACCAGCGATTCAAGGCCCGGCATCACCTCATAGACGATATCCGCCTTGAAATCCCCGCCCTTTCGGTTCTGCCCGCGCAGGGTTAAACGGCGCTTTGTTTCCGTCACATCGAAGGACATGTAAAAATTCTTTTTATCGATTGTGATGGTGTGGGGAATTTCCGTATTGGTCGGCAAATGATACTTGTCAAACGGCAGCAGGGCAAGATCATTGCACTCAAACCGCTCCCCTGTCTGCCGGTCAAACAGCGTCACGCCGCTCATGCCGCCATAGGAAAGGGTGCCGATTGTCATCTGCATCGTATAGCGCTCATCCGTGATCTGATAAAAATCCCACTCCTTGATCCGCAGTGGATTCGCCCTGATATCGCTGCGCACATAATCATACAGATTATGCACGCAATACCCCGGCTCCGCAACGTTCCCCTGTGCATCCAAAAGGCGCGTCCGCCTGGTGATCTGATGCTGCATCAAAATCTCTCCTCTCTGTATCCGGCTTTCCTGATAATTTTTATTATATCATAGAGGATTTTTTATGCAAGAGTACAAATTGCTATTTTCAATCTGTTTCGGATCACAGGATATTCCGGGCATAGATTTTTTCTTTTGCCTTGCATTTGAAACAGCGAAAACCGGATTTCTCCAACAAACGGATAGAGGCGCTGTTTTGTTTATCAACAGAGGCATACAGCGTATCAGCCGCCCTCACTGCCCGGACATATTCCAGAACGGCGGCGAGCGCCTCATATGCATACCCCTCTCCCCAATTAGCGGGGTGCAGCATGTAGCCGACAAAGAGCTGCTCCTCCTCGCGATAGAGATAAATCCCCCCGATCAGTGCCCCATTCCCTTTTAAAGCAATACCCCACCGAATCAGCCGGCCCTCTCGCCGCTCTTTTTCCCAATCCCTGATGATTTCCGGCCACTCTTCCCGCCGGAAGGCCCTCCCCTGCATATACCGGTGTGCCTCAGGGCACTGATAGCAGCGGTACATCGATTCCACATCCACAGGGCTTTCCGCCTCTACCCTGCGCAGGGAAATCCGCGGGCCATTCAAAACCGGAAAATCCATCCTTTTCCCTCCTCTTTTTTCTACTCGATTCCCTATCATCATAGTCATATGCATTGAGTCTTCAGGCAGGCTAATCAGAGGCGCTGTGCGGATAGCGCTGCTGCTGATCCGTCTCATTCAGCAAATAATCAATGCTCGTACCATAAAGACGAGCGAGCCTGATCAACACTGCGGTGGGTAAATCGTTTTCCCCTGTTTCATATTTGGAATAACCTGTCTGCGACATGCCGAGAATTTTGGCCACCTGGGTTTGCGTCATATCATGATCCTCCCTGAGATCCCGGATTCTGCGGTACATTGGCGACACCTCCGGGAAAATTATAAATTAACCTGTTTTAGGGTATTGACTTTTAACCTGAAACAGGTTAGAATATAAAAAAGACTTTTTTCGATCATTTATATTTTGAAAAATAAAGGGGGGTGAAAAGCACACGGTGACACCAAAACACGCACAACCGCATTAGGCCTATGAAATGTGAAAGGAGAAGAAAAGATGAGACACAAAATTTGCCTTGTGGTGCTTGTGTGCTTTATCGCTATGGCGCTTGCCGCCTGCTCACAGAAGGAAGAAAGCTTTCAATGTGATTTTTGCGGAAGGGAGCAAACCGGAGTAAAGCATGAGCTTACACTGGCAGAGGAACCGGTGGCAGCCTGCGATAGCTGCTACGGGCAGCTGAGCGAAATGCAGAATGCCTCCTGATATCAGCTCGTTTTTTTGCACCTGAAGCCTGCTCGCGAGCCATTCAGAAGATTGAGGAGGGATCCGTTTGGAGGAAGTAAAGAATATTGTTGCCAAGGCTTCCGGATTTATCGCTATCCACAAAAAGAAAATCCTGGTTTTAACAGCTGCTGCCATGTGTTTACTCACACTGATTTTGGGCGGAAAACTGTTGTTCGGCAAATCCGATCAAGCGCAAATACTGGATTGCCTGAACAATTACGCAACCGCCTTTAACAGTGGGGATACCAAGGGCATGTACGCCTGTATGGATGCCAAAAGCCGAAACTTCATGCAGGCCTCTGAAAATATTGGATCGGGCCTGCCGGGCGTCGGGCTTGGCGACCTGTTTTCCATTGGTGCCGGGATGAATGCGGCAAACGCCGGATTAAAATTTGAGGTGCGATCCATCACGATGGAGGGAAAGAAGAATGCCACAGTTGACCTGGTGGTACATATGACCACCTCATTTTTAGGGATGTCGTCCACCGACAAAATGCCAGGGCGGCTACAGATGGTGAAGGAAAAGGGCGATTGGTTGATCTCTGCTCTGGAGGAATAAGGCGCGGGTGGAGCGCTGCCGGAAATCACTACAATAATAAGGGGAGTTGAATATGAACAATGGATTTCAGGCTCTGGGCAGGCAAAAAAGCCTGTTTGTGTTGGCAGTTTCAGGCCTGCTGCTGCATATCCTGCTTGCATGCTCCGGAACAATGCAGTGCAATGCGCTATTCCTTCTAAACGGCAAAATGTCCGCCTTTCAGTTATTAAAAAAAATGTCTGCGCTTTCATCCGCATCGGATGAAGCGTTTCTCAACATCCTATCTCTCGTGCTGGCGGCGGCCCTAGTGCTGGTGGGCCTTTCCGCCGTAATCTCCGCCCTGCCAATTTTACTCGACCGTCAATATAAGCGGCGCTATCTTGTAGCCGCAGCGGTGGCGCTGCCTCTTTCCGCAGCCTGCCAGGCCGTTTTTTACCGGGTCATCAAGGGCACCTGTCAGGATATTCTGGGCGATGTGATCCAGCTGTCAGGGAGCGGCGTACTATATTTTCTGGAATCCGCAGCAACATGGATTTTTATCATTGCGCTTTTCATTGGTTTGAAACATCTTACAAAAGCGCAGCAAAATCTAAAAAGTGAGGAGATGTTGATATGAAGATAAGATGGCCGATTCTGCTCTTTACCCTGACGCTATTGCTTCTGGGGCTTTCCGCATGCTCTGATAACCAACGGGAAAACATTATCCTTGCTTCCGAGGAGAGCAAACAGAGCGCGCAGACAAGCTCCGCCAGCGTGAGTGCCGCAAATATTCTGGATCCGTTTGATGGGCTATCCGTTGCCTTTGAAGGCGTTTCGCCCTTCTGCACCGTGCTATTCAACAATTCAAAGTGCAGTGAAGCAGTGCAGGAAAAGGTGCAGTATTCCCTCTCGCCGGATACCATCACAACGGACGGCCAGTTTGCCCTTGGTGACAGCGTAACCGTATACGCCTCGCTGCGAAGCTCCGGCTATGAGGAGGAAACCTATGCGCTCTCCCAAACCGAAAAAAGCTTTACGATGGAAAACGTGCCGGAATATCTGACCGAGATTCCGGAGGAGCTGGATCTTTCCGCCTTTTTGCGTGAAGAACAGGACTACCTCACCTCGGTTACCGCATGGACGCAGGATGACTACGTCCCATTCAGAGTAAACGGAGGCCGTTTCTTAATAGGAGAAAATTTCAAATCTTATTCCGATTTAAAGCTTGAGAGCGCCTATTTCAGCGCGATGAAGAAGAACTCCTATTCCAAATATCCAAACGACTTGGAGTATTTCAATCGCATCGATCTGAATTATTCCATTCAAATTACAGGTTCTACCGGAGCGCAGGAAATCCGTCACATCGCCGTGTTTGCCAAAAATATCGTCCGCAATCCGGATGGTAGCCTTGGCTGGGGGATTGAGGATCCGGCAGCGCTGGATTTTGAATACAACTGGAACGCCACCGGCCAAAAGGATCTGATCGCCGAAAACATTACCTCCGCAAAAGCGGATTACAACGTGGCGGAGATCACCGCCCGCATTAAAAGCTGAAAAAGAGATCGACCTACCCTGCTGTCCGCTTGACGGGTAGGTCGCATAGATGAAAAGTCAAGAACTAAAGCATCCAAAAACGCTGTCAATGATCAATCGAAATTTACTCTGGAGGAATTATAATGGCTGAAAACAGAATATTTAACATCCCTGCCTCTTTTCCCATTGAAGAATTAATGGAGTCTCTGGTGATGTCCTATTCAGGAAAGGGGTACTCCGTACAAGAAAACAAGCTGGGGAACGCCTCCGCGATTACGATCTCTAAAAACGTTGGAGGAATTCATACCATTACAGGCCTGGGAGAACAGATCAAGATCATGTTTACCTACTCGAATGGAAAGCTTGTATGCAGCACCTCGGAAGAGCAGTGGAGCGATAAAATTGTTGGCTTTATCGTCGGCTGGTTTTGCATCTGGATTCCTTGGATTACCACCGGTGTGGGTATTTACAAGCAGATAAGCCTGAAAAAAGATGTTTTTAACCACATCAACATGTTTATCATGGGTAAAAGTGAATAAAAAAAAGGCCAAATTGATTTTATGCATAGGACTGCTAGCCTTATACATTTTCATAATTTTTATGGGTCATTCTGTTTGCCTAATCTATTCGCTGATCGGATTCCCATGCCCCTCTTGTGGGCTTACAAGAGCTAACCTTTATTTAGTCTGCTTGATGTTCCCCGAAGCTTTCTCAATGCATCCGCTTGTCATACCAGCAGATGTGCTACTGTCATATATTGGCGTAAAACATATCATATTGCGTCGGAAGCCCCGAATGTGGGAAACTGTTTTTTATCTATTTGCAATACTTATGTTTGCTTTTGTATATGGTCATCGATTTCAGAACTGTTTTCCCGTCAGTCCTCCGTTCCAGTTTAATGGTGATGCCCTGATACCACGGATTTATAATTGTCTTCAGGCTTTGACTGGCCACTGGCCATCCGATACTTGATCTATCTGTGTTATTTCCCATACAGCAATACAACAGCGCCGCCCCCTGCCCAGTGCAGGAGAGCGGCGCCCAATTTCGTACAGGAGTTTATTTCGATTCAAAGCCGGGCGGAATTAATACATTCCGCCGCCCTGTGCCGCCATTGCCGCATTCGCAGCAGCGTCAGCAGCCGGATCGGGCTTGTCGGTGACAAGGGATTCCGTGGTGAGAACCATGGCCGCCACAGAGGAAGCGTTCTGGATTGCGGAACGGGTTACCTTTGTGGGGTCAAGGATGCCGGCTTCAAACATATCAACATACTCCTCAGAGGCAAAGTTGAAGCCATAGCCCGTCTTATCGGATTTTTTGATCTGATCGACGATCACGGAGCCCTCCAGGCCCGCGTTTGCGGCAATCTGGCGCACCGGCTCTTCCAACGTTTTCAGCACGATCTTCACGCCTGTTTTCTCATCTGCGTCATCCGTTGCGAGGAGCTTCTCAACCGCGGGGATCGCGTTGATCAGCGCAACGCCGCCGCCGGCCACAACGCCCTCTTCCACAGCAGCCTTAGTTGCGGCAAGCGCATCCTCGATGCGGAGCTTCTTCTCCTTCATCTCGGTTTCAGTCGCAGCGCCAACATGGACTACCGCTACGCCGCCGGACAGCTTCGCAAGGCGCTCCTGCAGCTTCTCACGGTCGAAATCAGACGTAGTCTCTTCGATCTGAACCTTGATCTGATGGATACGGCTCTTGATCGCCTCTGCATCTCCAGCGCCGTCCACAATAATCGTATTTTCCTTGGAGACCTTCACCTGGCGTGCACGGCCAAGCTGCGTCATCTGCGTATCCTTGAGCTCAAGGCCAAGATCAGCGGTGATCACCTCGCCGCCCGTCAGGATAGCGATATCCTGCAGCATCTCCTTGCGCCTGTCGCCAAAGCCCGGAGCCTTGACGGCCACGCAGGTGAAGGTGCCACGCATCTTATTGACCAGAAGGGTTGCAAGCGCTTCGCCTTCGATATCCTCAGCGATGATGACCAGCTTCTTACCGGACTGCAGCACCTGCTCCAGCAGCGGCAGGATCTCCTGAATGTTGGAGATTTTCTTATCCGTAATCAGCAGGTAAGCGTCGTCAATGACCGCTTCCATCTTATCCGTATCTGTGCACATATAGGGGGAAACATAACCGCGGTCAAACTGCATACCTTCTACCACGTCGCAGTCCGTCTCAGCGGTTTTGGATTCCTCAACAGTGATTACGCCGTCGGCGGAAACCTTCTCCATCGCCTCTGCGATCAGCTTGCCAATCGTTTCATCGCCAGAGGAAACCGTGGCGACACGGGCGATATCGTCGGAATTGGCAACCTGCTTGGAGTTAGCCTTCACCGCGTCCACAGCGGCGTTCACCGCCTTCTGGATGCCCTTTTTGACCACCATCGGGTTTGCACCGGCAGCCACATTCTTCATGCCCTCGCGGACAAACGCCTGTGCAAGCAGCGTGGCGGTGGTAGTGCCGTCGCCCGCGACATCGTTCGTCTTGGTGGCGACTTCCTTGACGAGCTGTGCGCCCATATTCTCAAAGGGGTCTTCCAGCTCGATTTCCTTTGCAATCGTCACACCGTCGTTGGTGATGAGCGGCGCGCCGTATTTCTTATCAAGGACGACATTGCGGCCTTTCGGGCCAAGGGTGATTTTCACGGTATCGCTCAGCTTATCAATACCGGCCTGCAGGGCCTTGCGGGCCTCTTCGCCGTAGATGATCTGTTTAGACATAATCCATTACCTCCAACAATATTGATGAGTAAATACGAAATTCTTATTCGACAATCGCAAGGATATCGCTCTGACGGACGATGGTGTATTCCTCTTTATCAAGCTTGACCTCTGTGCCGGAATACTTGCTGGTGATGACCTTATCGCCCGGTTTTACGTACATTTCAACTTCCTTGCCATCCACAAGCCCGCCGGGGCCGACTGCAACAACCTCCGCGATCTGAGGTTTCTCCTGGGCGGATGCTGCGAGGATGAGGCCGCTCTTCGTAGTCTCTTCCACCTCGACAAGTTTCACGACGACACGGTCTGACAGCGGTTTGATTGTCATATAGACTCCTCCTATAAATAAAATTTACTCATTTGGTTAGCACTCAAGCTTCCTGAGTGCTAAGACCTATTTTAGCCACTTCCGCTGGAAAAATCAAGGCTTAATTTTAAAGTTTACAATTACGTCACAATATCATGGAAAAGCCTTGTAGACCAGCCCTTTCTAAATTGTACTGCTTCTCCGTATCATTCACAGTTCTGCTCTTTCATAGGCAGCTCCGTATAACAATTTCGTCACATTTCAGGCGTATGTATTGTTTTTTACTTCAATGTATTGTAAAATAAACTGATTTTATATTGCTGTTATTACTGTATTTATAAATTTGAAAGCGTGCGGTCAGAGCCGATGCCGGAAAACTGACCGTTCATAAGGAGAATAGGTGTGAACAAGCAAACCAGCGGGGCTTCCCGCCTGCCAAGTGACCGGGTTCCTTGGCAGATGGCTCTGGTTACCCTTCTTTGCGCGGCTTTTCTGCCTGAATATATCGCTCCGTTTTTCACTCTGTCCACCTTTTTGGTATTCAAGCGATATTTCAGCCAAACGAAGCAAAAAGCCCGCATCGGCACAGTGGGCAAGGTATTTCTCGTCTACATGTGCTATATGATGATTTCTTTTCTCTGGTCAGATACCAAAGTTTTTTCCATCCTCGTTCCGCTGTTATGGATGGGGATGTTCCTCGGAGATATCTTTCTCTCCAACCTGATTGACCGGCGGGAGCGGCTGCGCCAGGCGATGTTTTTCCTGACGATAGGCGCGGCAGCAGTGAGTGTTGTCGCTCTGCTCCAGATGCTGTGCATCACGCTCAAGGTTCCGTTTCCGATTCCATTCTGGAGAGACGTTGATCACTTTATCTTTAGATTCCTACCGTTTTCCATCGTAACCGATTTCGTTTCCACACGGGCGAGCGCCACGTTTGATAACCCGCTGATTCTGGCAACTTATCTGATTATCGTTTTGCCGGTTTCCATCTATAGCCTGTTTGAACTTAAGCAGAAGTGGCAGCGGGTTACAGCAGGCGTTTGCGTCCTCCTGATTTTTGGCGGGATTGCCGCCACCTATTCGCGCGGCGCATATTTAGCCGTGATCGTCATGCTGGTTGTGCTGATGTTTTTGGGGAAAAAGCAGGCGATAGGCATTGCCGCCCTGTTCGCCGGAATCCTCCTCATTCTGCCGCAGAGCGTATATCAGCGCTTGTTTGCCATTTTGCAGCTTGATGTTTCCACCGTCACTCGGTTGGCCATTTGGGGCGGATGCTTAAAGGTTTTCACAGAAAACCCTCTGTTCGGCGTAGGCGCGGGCACAGAAAATGTGACCACCCTGCTGCAAAACCGGTTTGGAATCAATCAACCGCATGCCCACAGCCTATATTTTGAATTGCTCGTTGAGGGCGGACTCATCAGCATTTTGTTTTTTGTTGCCGTGCTGAGCCTGCTGGTTTACGATCTGTTTTACCTGCTGCGAAGCGGTCGGCAATGGCGCAGGATGGGCGTTGCCTACCTTGCCTCCCTGGCGGGATTTCTTGTGTTTTCCGTGTTTGAGTTTTCGCTTCAAACGCCGAAAGAGCTGCAATACTTCATGCTGTTCCTGGGGCTGGTTGAAGCATCGAAACGGCTTTGCCAAAAATCCATGGCAAAGCAGAACATACCGCCTGGGCCTTTGGAAGAAGCGCCGCCTGCCGTAAAAGAAGAATCCCCTGTATCGTCAGGCTCTGTTGGACAGAAACTATAGTGTAGTCATTTTCGCAATGAATCCGCTGTGGTTGCTATAAATCACACCGGGCCCGGCCATCCACGCGGGGCTGATCGCCCCAAACGCGCTGGATGTGAAATCGGGCTCGGCTATTTTTTAGAAAACGAGGAAAAAACATGCAAAAAATCCAATTCTCCGATATGGAGCTGTCCGATGAAATGCAGCGCGCCGTGGAGGAGATGGGCTTTGAAGAGCCCACCAGTATCCAGGCGGCGAGTATTCCAATGATTCTTGCCGGCAGGGATGTCATCGGCCATTCGCAAACGGGCACGGGCAAAACGGCCGCGTTCAGCATCCCGGCCATTGAAAAAATTGATCCCGCCGGCGGGCGCAAAACCCAGGTGCTGATTCTCTGCCCAACGCGCGAGCTCGCCGTGCAGGCCTGCGACGAAATCCGAAAATTCGCAAAATACAAGCCGTTTCTCAAGGTGGTACCCATTTACGGTGGCCAGCCGATCGAGCGCCAGTTCACCGCCCTGCGCGGCAGCGCGCAGATCGTGGTGGGCACGCCGGGGCGCGTGATGGACCATATGCGGCGCGGCACGCTGAAGCTCGACAATCTGCACATGATTATCCTCGATGAGGCGGATGAAATGCTCAGCATGGGCTTCCGGGAGGATATTGAAACGATCCTGAAGGACGTGCCGCAGGAGCGGCAGACCATCCTCTTTTCCGCCACGATGTCGCCTGAGATCATGCGGATTACGAAGCAATATCAAACCGACCCGGAGCTCATTAAAATCACGCGGGAACAGCTGACGGTGCCCAACATCGAGCAAACCTACTATGAAGTGCCCATCGGTAAAAAAACAGAGGTGCTCAGCCGCCTGCTGGATGTTTACAACCCCAGCCGCTCTATCGTATTTTGCAATACAAAAAAGCAGGTGGACGAGCTTGTGGAAGAGCTTCATGCGCGCGGATACCAGGCGCGAGGCCTGCACGGCGATATGAAGCAGGGCGAGCGCACGCAAATTATGAACGGCTTTCGCAGAGGCTTCATCGACATCCTGGTGGCCACGGATGTGGCGGCGCGCGGCATCGACGTGGATGACATTGCTGCCGTATTTAACTACGATATCCCGCAGGATGTAGAGTATTACGTCCACAGGATCGGTCGGACAGGCCGCATCGGCAAAGAGGGCCGCGCCTTTACCTTTGTGACGGGCCGCAGGCAGATTTATGAGCTGCGTGATATCGAGCGCTTTACCAAATCGAAAATTACACTCAAGGCAGTCCCCTCCAGCAGCGAGGTGAATGAAACAAATGAGCGCAAATTCCTCGACCGGGTGCGCGCTGTGTTGGAGGAAGGCAGCCTGGAGGAATACATGCCCTATACCGACGCGCTGCTGGAGGATTATGCATCTCTCGACATTTCAGCCGCCCTGATTAAAATGCTCCTGAAAAAGGAGCAGCGGGGCCGCAGGCCGAGCCGTGCGGATGATGAGCTGTTCGCCGCCGAAAGCAGGCGCAACCGGATGGAGCGCGACCCGCGCCGCCGGGAGCGCGGCGGCAATATGCGGCCCAATGGGGCGCGCCGCGCCCCCTCCTCCCCCCGCCGGGACGATGCAAATATGGAGAAGATCAGCATCAACCTCGGCCGGAAGCACCATGTCAGCGCCAGCCATATCCTCGGCGCCGTCGCAGGGGAAAGCGGGCTGCCGGGCAAAAGCTTCGGTCGGATCGAAATTCTCGACAACTGTACCCTCGTAAGCGTCCCACGCGAGCATGTAAAGCTTGTGGTAGACCGCATGAAGGGCTGCAAAATCATGGGCTATCAGACAGTCACCAGAAAACTGACCTGATCAGATCTAACACGTCCAGACGTTATCTATAGAACAAGGAGGCTTTTCAATGGAAACTTACAAGCAGGAATTTATTGAATTCATGGTAGACAGCGGGGTGCTCAAATTCGGCGAATTCACGCTGAAAAGCGGCCGCAAATCCCCTTTCTTCATGAACGCGGGAGCCTACGTGACGGGCGCGCAGCTGCGCAGGCTGGGCGAATACTACGCCAAGGCAATTCACGAAAATTTCGGGGATGATTTCGACGTGCTGTTTGGCCCCGCATATAAGGGCATCCCTCTGAGCGTGGCTACGACCATCGCTTACAGCGCGCTTTACGGTAAGGAAATCCGCTATTGCTCCAACCGCAAGGAAGTCAAGGATCATGGCGATGTGGGCATTCTTTTGGGCAGCAAGCTCAAGGATGGCGACCGTGTCGTGATTATCGAGGACGTCACCACCTCCGGCAAATCGATTGAGGAGACCTTCCCCATCCTGATGGAACAGGCAAAGGTGGAGATCAAAGGCCTGATGGTATCCCTCAACCGCATGGAAAAAGGCCTGAGCGGCAAGGTGAGCGCCCTTGCGGAGATCAAAGAAAAATATGGATTTGAAGCGCGTGCGATCGTGACAATGGCCGATGTGATTGAGCATCTTTATAACCGACCGTATCAAGGGAAGATCTATATTGACGATCGTCTAAAGGCCGCAATCGACACCTATTACGAGCAATATGGCGCATAAGGGTTTCCGATTCGCTGCAAAGCCCAAAACCTGAAAATGCCGACCGCCACAAATGGTTTTATCCATTTGCGGCGGTCAGTGTTTTGGGGGACGAACATTCAACATCTCAGGATTACACCGCAGCCGATGCGGTTCCCGCTATCTCCTGCGGGCTGGGAACGGTAATCATCCGGCATCTGATGGATGATGACGGAACGGCCAACCACGTCGCACGGGCGGAAGCGGTCCGTGTAGACTGTCATATACGCATAACCCTGGTTAGACAAAAGAACGGGCAGATCCCCTGCATGGAATGGATGCGGCTGCCCCGTTGGGTTAAAATGGCCGCCTGCACAGGTAAAATCCTTTTCACAGCACCCCTGCTCATGGATATGGAAGCCAAAGAACGGGCCGGTATCCTCCACAGGCAGATTCACCACCTCCGCTTTCACCAGTGTTCCATGCGCCCAAGGATAAAAGCTGACAAAACCACGAAGGCACGGTGCATATGTATTACCGTGAACCGCGGCCCGCGCATATGGGCATGTGCGCAGCATTTCGGACATGCTTTGCCCCTGTATCATCATATTGATTGGAACCACCCCTCTCCATTTGATCGGCCTTTTCAGGCTTATTCTATGTTTGGAGAGGAGATTTGGTTCAAAATTGTAAAGCCCGCCGCGGCGAACAAACTGCGGTGGGCTTTAAACGGCCAAAATCAAACGCTCGGAATCACAATTCCATACTTTTTCAGGTTGGCATCGTGCTCGGCCTGCGTCTTGGCATAATAGATCGTGCCGCCTTTGGAGCAGAAATAGAGCATATCTTTATATTCTGCCTCTGTGGAAGGATTGATGGCTGCATTAATAGAGGAGCGACCAGGATTACAAATCGGCCCAGCCGGAAGTCCCTTACAGGCACTGTTATAGGTATTATAGGCATTGCAATAGGCAGTATAGCTACTGTTCAAATTTTTATATTTTCCAACATTATCTCGGATATAGGAGCGGAGATATACAGGCGTTGCATCCACCTGAAGCTTCATGCCCTGTGCAAGGCGGTTATGCAACACGGCGGAAACGCGTTTTTTATCCGTATTTGTTTTTGCCTCTTTTTCAATGATGGATGCAAGCGTCAGAATTTCATCCATGTTCTTTAAATTCTTTGCGCTGGATGGATAGTTGGCCAGCACCGCTTTGCTGCCGCGTAGGAATTTCCCCACCGCATCTTGCGGTTTCATGTTTTTGTAAAATTCATAAGTATCCGGGAACAGATAACCCTCCAACTTGAAGGCGCGGTATTGCTTTTTCGGCATACTTCCTACCAGCGGATAATAAGAAAAGTCATAGGTCTGCGCCGTATTGATAAAATCCGTTGCGCTGCACACACCGTTTGCCTCCAGCTTCTTAGCGATCTGCACGATGTTGTAGCCCTCCGGGATGGTAACCTTAAAGGTGCGGGATTCTGTCTCCCTCTCCGTTGTTGTCTGATTGTTCTGCTGTGTTGTTTTGCCCGCAGTGCTGCCGGGTTTCCCCTGCGTAACAGACACGTTTGGCAGCGTACCAGGCGTATCATCGCCGCCTCCGCCCACAGGCTGTGCGATGGATTCCGCATCAGGCGGCAAAATGGGATCCACGGGTGTGGAATTACCAGCAAAAGTGCTGTTTCCCTCTCCCGATGCGGCCTGGCCGAACGCCGAGGAGCTTTCCTCCCCTGCATCGTCTTTCCCGCAGGCGGACATAGCAACACAAAGAATCACGGCCATAAAAACTGCCGTTATACGCAAAAAACAGCTTTTCATATCAATATCCCCCTTTTGACTAAACGATTTTTATTATACGACAATGAGATACAAAATGCAACCGATGGAACGGTGCTCCTTCCTATGGATCAAACACAGAAAAATCGCCGGCGGTCAACCGGCGATTTTTCTGAAAATGAGGGGGAAAGAAAGGAGAAAAAATGAAGAAGCAATCTATATAGGAACCCTCTTGCGAGGGGATTATAGGTTGTCTGTCCTCCCCTGCCGGAGGGTTCTGTTCCGGCAGGAGGGACAGTGTATGAAAAGAGAGGAAAATACATGAAAAAGAGAAACAAAAAAGCCTGTCTATCTGTTTGATATGTGTAGGGGCAAAATCAGTTGACCGGATTTTGCGTGTTTACATCCCGTCATCCCCTTTCGTTTATCTTGGCTTTAGTATAGGAGGTAAATATTGCAAGTGTGTGACGTAGAAAATAAGAATGTGCAAAATCAATATGAACGTTTCGTAAGGAAAATTTGACCTTATTGTGCACAGGGCTGGCAACCGGAATTTAGCGCCATCGCCAAATGTCATACGCATATCTCCCAGCATAAGCTCCATCATGCCGCCAGCGAAGCGTGCCGCTGACCTGCAGTCCCTCCGCTTTTACGGAGATATCATAAACTGCATTCCTTACCACTGATGAATGATCGATGGATGGGCAAACAAACGATCCATCGTCCGCATAAAGGGCACCAGTGCTTCAAAGTCAACGGCGCGATGATCAAACGCCAGGCACAGGGGCATCACTTGACGAATTCCAATCTGCTTGATACCGTTTTGATCGGTATAAACGCCAGGTTTTTCCTGCAAAGCTCCGACTGCCACCGCAAAAATCTGCGGTGGGACAATCTCCAACAATGCGGTTGCACCGTGCTGCTCCCTGTAAATGCTTCCGATATTGGATACCGTAACGCTCCCCTGCTCCAAATCCGCTTTTGTCAGGCGGTCGCTCGCCGGTATTTTGCGGTAGGCTTTTTTTGCCTTCCCGGAAAGCGTTTTCACCCGGTGCTTCCCCACCTTGGAGCCGAACAGGCGGCGCAGCACGCGCACGAGGTGCAGCCGCTTGAGATGGCCCATCGTTTCGGCGAAAGCTACCTCATACATTGCCTCATTGAAATCCGTTTTTTTCATTTTGCGGCCAATCTCCTCAATATAGGCCGCAAGCTCATCGAGCGATTTCGAACCGACATCCCGCAAATTGACTGTCATCATCTCGCCATTTGGCAGGCACCACGGAACGGAAATATCGATATGATCCAAAACCGTTACGCTACCACGAACAGTCCTTTCGCGGTAATCAATATGGGCATTAAGGGCCGGAGCGGCCTTCAGGCCCTCTGCAATGGCTTTCAGCATGATTGTATTCACTGTAATCTTATGCCTCCGGCTTGCATCGTGGCTGAGTGCGCGGTATTCCTGCATAAAATCCGTCACGTCCGGTTCATACATATAGGTTACGTGCGGAATAGTTTTCCAGGATTCGGAAGTCATATGGGAAACAATCTTTCTCTGCATACCAAAATGCATTATCCGGTCGTTTTCACGATCTGCCTTTTTTTTATGGGAAGCCACCAGGTTGTGATCCATCGGGAATTCCAGCACCATTGTATCTTGCATCATCAAACACTCCTTTATGCCTTTTCAAGCTGACCGGCGATTTCTGCTTCGGCCTACGTGAATATTCATTCGTAATATCAAATTGTTTTTTGGGGGTGCTTTCAAAAAGTTTTATTTTTTAAGATAAGCGTAGCGAAGCAACAACGTAGGAGTGAACTGTGTTCGCCCTTAGGCTAGGACAATCGCATGGTGAATCCATATGTATCTCCACAAAGATTAAAATCTGGCGAATGCAGTTCCTTTCTGCGATGCCTTTATTTGTAACGCAGTTTATAATACCATTTCATATAGTGATTGTAAATATAATATGCATTTTAAAAACCCATATCCTTGCGAGCTTATTTTTGAAATTTTTAGATACTTTTCATGCTGAGCGAAGTACATCACAAAACAAAAAGTTTCAAACACTTGCCGATTCAGCAGATCATCAATTTCTCCCTATACGCAAAGATAAGGCTGTTTTGTATTGGAGCAGCACACACGGCCTCCCATAGGCAAAAAGAAAAACTGCCCTGGCTGCGATTGCATGCCAGAACAGTTTATGCATCCAAATTTTTATTGTGCATGTCTGATTCAAATTATCTGCCGTATTTTCGCACCATCACCAACACTGCGATCGACAGAATGGCGAGCGTTGCAACTGCTCCGGCAGCAGCAGCGCTATTTCCCTTTTTCAGGCTCATGATTCAACCGGCTCCTTTCATTACATTCCGCATTCCTTTGTTTCCTAATTATATGCCTTTTTGCTCTTGCATGCAAACTATGGTTGCACACAGGAGGATTGATTGACGCGTTGGGAAAGCCACTGCGGCGCCTCTTTTTCTGGAAGAAACAAAACCGTATTTCCCATTTGATCTTCAAATTCTACGAGTATATAATAACCTTCCGTATCCAAAAAATAATGCAGATAGGCATGTGCCATGATCTCTTCGATTTCCTTCTGATCCAGTATGACGCGGGAATGCCGGAATGCCGAAATCGCCGGGCCGTTACTGTAGAAGGATTCATAGCCGGACAAAAGGTTTTTCACCCACCGGCCATGAAATTCCTGGGCAGCGTATCGGATAGAAACATACGGAAACGTTCCACTCGACCCTAAATTTTGCGGAATCATACCATTGGCCTGGATCACCGATAGCTTGCGAATCTCCGGAATTTCCTCCAACAGGTCTGCCACGCCCTGCTGCCGCAGAAAATGAAGCGTATTTGTCATATCTTTGGTGATGGCAATACGGAAGGAACCATAGGAACCCGAAACCTGCCTAACCGGCTGTTTGGAGAAATCGGTTCTTGAATCTGACCGCGCAAACGCAACCGTACCCAGCTCCGGCGAAGAGGGATGATATCTCTCCTGCGCGGTCTGTGCACAAAAATCATCGCTGATGCATTGCAGCAATTCCATACGCTGCTTTTTATTCAAATGCAGCGCCTGCTCCTTTGCCATCCATTTGCCGCTAATTCGTATCAAATCGGAAGCTTGCAGTTCACTTTTCCAGCTATTGAGCCGGTCGAACGCCTCCGGGTCCGGCGCGCCGGTCAGCACCTCCCGAACCATCGCATGGTAACGGTCGCTATCCTCCAACTGCAAGAACTGCATCAACTGGGAAAATGCGATTCTGTCATAATGACGCCTTACCTGACGGCCATCTTTGAGGGTATAAACAAATTGGATCACCGTATGAACGACCTGCTCCTTATGCGGCCCCGTTTCCCGCAGAGGCTGTTTGCCTGATGTAGCCAGATTCTGATGCAGCTTTGTAATCAGGGCGAGATCGTTCGGGGAGGTAAAACCTGGTATGAGATCGCCTTGCAGCAAAGAGCGGTACTCATCATTTCCGCCTGATCCGTTATAGCCCGTTATTTGAATGCTCTGATTGGGCATCACAACCGCTGCGCTCTGCACTTGGGAAACCTCCGGAACATAGCTGCTGAATCCGCCAAACCCCGTCACAGCAAAAACACCCAGTAATACTACCGCCCCCAAGTGGAGCGGTAGAAAACGCAGCTTTTTGCAAAAGCGCTTTGCATCACGTGTTAGGGCCAGATAAAAAAAGCAGTAAACGACCGCATAGGCCAACACACCGAGCGGCACTGCGACGAAGGCCGGCAAGGGAGAGGCCAACTGCAAAACGGCCCCATAGCAGAAGAAACCAATCAACCCAATCACGCACGCATTGAGCACTTTGCTTTTGCCCAAAAAGCCGCAAATTTCAGCCTTTCTACGCCGGAACAGGAATAATCCAAGGGCAGCGGCGCCAAGGGCAATCAAAGCCCAAAGTAAAAGCGGAAAAACGTGAGGCGCTCCCCATGGCGCCCCTATGAGCCGCTCAAAAGCCTGGCCGCAGCCTGCTTCCAGCAGGAAAAGCGGCTGAAACTGCTGATAGCTGGATATCATCGTATATAGAATGCTATCATATCCCATTGTTTCAAAAGTAGCGCCATACGGATTGCCCCAAACGCAGCTCATCAGCCCCTCTGCCCCGGCGAGCAGAATGGTGGGCGATAAGAGCAGAAGCACAGAATATAAGGTGCCTTCGCCAATGGTGCCCACGCTGCTGAATACCAGCGCTGTCGCAGCAAAGCTCAGGGAAGATAGAATTACCAAAGCCGCCAATACGGAAACGGCTGAAATCCACAGCTCCTTACTCGAGCCAAAATAGGCCAGATTCAAAATGAGATTTGCAGCAACCGGGATCAATGAGGCAAGCAGCAGCAAAAGCTCCCCTGCCACATAACGGCCCAAAAACAACGACCGCCTGGAGAACCCCAGGCTGTAATATACATTGACCGTACGCTTGCTCGCCATAAAACAGAACAGGCAAATTCCTAGAACTACCGGCGCCAAAAGCGCACAAATTTGCAGGGGCAGCAGAGCATCCGCTTCAAAAAGAATATAGCGGTACTGCGACCGCAAAGTAAGCGAAGGATTTTGCTGTAAATACGGTGCGAACTTGCTATCATACGTAAGAACATACTGAAATGTTATCCCTGTGAACAGGATCAGCAGCGATAAAAAATATGGCAGCACCGCAGGCAGGCCGGATAAAATAGATCGTCGGACCAAACTGGTGTTTGGCGATAAAATTCGTCTCTCCCGCTCCATAAACGGCTCCCCCTTCTGTTTACACAAAGCTTTTTATTTGAATATATCAGCGTAATTTTGCTCTTCACCCTCCATCTCATCCATGAAAATCTCTTCCAGCGAAAGGGGAAAGCTCTCCAATAAGATGGGGTTCATCGCACGAAGCCGCTCCTCCTGCTCCCGGATATCCCCCTGCACGGTAAACGTAATCAAGCGGCCATCTTTTGTGAATCGCTTGAGGGAAAAATCCGAAAAATCACCGCGATTCATTTCGCGGTCAAACGCCACCCGGAATTTGCAGCGGCTGGCGCTAATATCATCAACCGAGCAGTCAAGCAGAAGCTTTTGGCCATCCAGCAGGCCGACATGATCGCAGAGATCCTCCAGCTCGTGAAGATTATGGGAGGAGATAATCACAGAAGCACCGCGCTCTGCCACATATTCGATCAACAGCTTTTTGGCGAGCATACGCTTTGCCGGGTCCAGCCCGTCGAAGGATTCATCCAACAGCAGAAACTCCGGGCGTGTGGAAAGGCAAAGCACCAGCTCCGCCTGCCGGCGCATCCCCTTTGAAAAGCCGTTGATCTTTTCATTTGGATTCAGGCGAAAGAGATTGCATAGTTCCCCAAAAGTGTTCCAACTAAAGCACGGATAGTAGCTCTCATAAAAACGCGCCATTTTTTTCAGCGTGGCATAAGCCTGAAAATAGAGCTCGTCCGGCATATAAAAAAGGCGCTGCTTCATTTTGGCATTGTCAAAAATATTCTCAGCATTCACCCGTACAACGCCTTCCTCAGGCCGGTAGATGCCCGCAATTGTTTTTAAAAGAGTGGTCTTGCCCGCTCCGTTAAAACCCACAAGCCCATAGATTGACGCCTTATGGACGCTCAGTGAAAGTCCGCTCAAAGCGGTAAAACGGCCAAACCTTTTTGTTACGTCGATCACATCAATCATTGGATCTCCTCCTTTGCGTAAATCTTTTTTACCAAATCAATGATTTCCGCCTGCAAAACGCCTTTGGACTGCCCGGAGGAAACCGCAGTGCGTATTTCCTCCAACGCCTTTTCCTTGATCCGCGTATTGGCAAACGCATTTTCGTTTACATAGCTGCCCTTACCCGGCATGGAATAAATCACGCCGTCCGCCTCCAAATCCATAAAGGCATGCTTTACCGTATTGATGTTCAGGTTCAGCTCGCGTGACAGCGCGCGGATCGACGGCAGCTGTTCATTCGGGCGAAACACACCGAGCTGGATCAGGCGCATGATCTGCTCCTTAATCTGCTCATAGATCGGCGTGCGGCTTCGCAGGTCGATGTCGATCAAGGCGGTTCCCTCCTCCATATCCGAATCGTAAAACTGAAAGGCAACGCCCCGCCCACAGCAACGGCCATGGGCAGGGCTTACGCAGCCAAGGGTTCTAAACCGCTTTCCCTCTTGGGAGCATATGAAAAAACTTTATTTCACAGCGTCTTTTACATACTGCGGCGCAGCGGATTCGGGCAGGAACATGCAGGTGTAGCCCTTGTCGCCTGCCAGCTTCACCTGGACAAAGTACCCATCCACCCCGTAGAAATAGGCGATATGAGAACGGGCGGCAATTTCCTGCGCCTGCCTGGCGTCGGCAATCTCCACAGCGTTTTTGAAGGCCGTATCATAGACGCCGCCCTGCGACTCATAACTTTTCTTCTGCTCCTCCATATATTTCGAGGATTGCCAGGAACCCAGGAAGAAAAAGGAGTCATAACGCAGATGCTCCGGAGCGTGATTCTCTTCTTCGCGCGCGCGCACAATTTTCACGCTTTCCACTTCGGCGGGCCGGCCGATCGCATCATAAAAGCCGTTGGATTGCAGAAACTGAATGGTTTTCTGCATCTCTCTGGTCAAATATACCGTGTATCCATCCATAGTGCTTGGAGAGGGCGCACGATAAGTTCCAGCATTTCCACTATAATTTCTCTCGCTGTCCTGAATCTTAATGAAGCCAAGCAGCTGCTGCGTGGGGAAGTAACGCTGCTCCGCCTTCTGCGCGGTCAAATCATCCGCAATGCATTGCAGGAGCATTTTGCGCTGTAATTCGGAGAGCTCAATCGCCGTCTCCTGCTCCATATAGGGGCTCCATAGGGAGATAGCTCCTGTTTTTTGAATTGTTTCCCGTTCCCAACTATTATACCGCGACGTTAAAGGGGCTGTCAAAAATTTTTGAATCTGTACGTGGCCAGCTTCCGTATCCTCTATGTGAAGCAATTGATTGACCGCCTGAACCGGCACGTGGTAATAGTTGCGCATCAGCTTTTTTCCGTTTTTCAGCTGATAAATCACCTGAATGGTACTCTCGACAAATTGATCCTCACGGGCCACCCCATCCTGATTGGCGGTAATTTTTTGATCACCGGTTTGAATGATTTTCTCATGCACCTGACGGACCAGGCGAAGATCCTCCTCCGCCTCAATGCCTTCCAGCATGGCGCTCAAAGCACCCCAATTATACTCCGATCCGTAGGAAGAGCCGCTGCATCCCAGGCCAAGGAAGGAATCAGATGGCACTGTGATGGAAGCGCTCTGAATCTCCGAAAGCTCCGGGATGCGCGTGCTGAAGCCAAACAGGCCCGTCGCAAACACGATGCCGATGATCAGCGTGATGCCGAGATGAATCGGCAGCTTTTTCAGCCCGCGTAAAAATTCTTTCCCATTTCGGATCAAGGCAAAATCCACAATGCAGTAGATCACTGCAAACACCAGTAAGCCAATCACGATGGCAAGCGCCATGGAAAGCTTCGCCTCCGCAACATGAATCACAAGCCCAAATCCGAGGAAGCCGAGCAGGAACGTAATCAAAAAATTCAAAACCGGATTCACGCCGAGGAAGCCGCAGATTTCCGCTTTGCGCTTGCGGAACAGATACATTCCCAGGAACATAACGGCAACGACCGCAATGGTCCAGAAAACCAGCGGTAGGAAATTCGGCTTAACCCAGGGGGTGCCTTCTCCATAGGTGTTCGGTATCAGTTTACCGCTTGCATCCAGTGCGGACAGGTTATTGACGCCGTCATAGAGGAATAGAATGGGGTTGAACGCTTTGAACGAAGTGGGAAGGTCTGTCGTACCATAGCCCATAAAATATTCCCCATACGGGTTGCCAAAGAGCGTTTCCATCAAATATTGCAGGCAATAAAGGACAATCATTGGAGAGCCGAGGAGCACAAACGGGAAGAAGCAGCCCTCTGCTACCGTGCCCACACAGCTGAACACCGCTGCCGTCACCGTAAAAGAAAAACAGGCCAGGATTGAAAAGCTCCAGAAATAATAGGCCGTTGCGCTCCAAAGCTGCCAGGAAGAGCCCAGATAGGAAAAGTTGAGAATGAGATTGAACAGCAATGGTAAAGCGACAGACACAACCAGCATCAGGACGCCTGCCAGATATTTGGATACAAAAAGGGATTTCCGCGTGATGCCGAGGCTATAAAATACATTGACTGTTTTTTTGCTGGCAATAAAGCGAAACATCATCACACCCAGCAAAACCGAACAGCCAACCACAGCCAAAATAGCCAAGGGAGCAAATTCGGCATCTCCCATCAGCAGATACCGATAGGTTTCTTTCAAAGAGACTACCGTTTCCCCCTGGCGGGGAGAGGCGGCGGCATTGTTGATCGACAGGATTCTTACCAGGTTCATAATCGGGATGCAAAACGCCAGCGCAACCGTATTCAGCAACGGCATCAAAAAATTAGAAGTCAGCGCCGTACGGAATGTATACAGGCGTGGATTAATTGAAGATTTCGGTGAAGTCATAGTCGGTTCCCTCCATTTCATCCAGAAATATTTCTTCCAGTGAAAGCGGCATGCTTTCAAGCACAAGAGGCTTCATCTGCCGAAGCTTTTCTTCAATGGGCGCCTGCTCCCCCACCGTGGTTAAAAGGATCATGCTGCCATCCTTTTTAAACCGCTTGATTTCCAAACCGGTAAAATCCTGCTGCGTCATCTCCCGGTCAAAGGCCAGGCGGAATTTACAGCGATTCTGGCTGATCTCTTCAATTGAGCAATCCATGGCGAGCTTTTGACCATTGATTAAGCCTACATGGTCGCAAAGGCCTTCCACCTCATGCAGGTTGTGGGAGGAAACAATAATGGACACTTCTTTTTCCGCCATATATTCCACCAACAATTGTTTGCTCAGGCTCCGCTTGGCGGGATCGAGCCCGTCAAAGGATTCATCCAGCAGCAAAACATCCGGATGGGCCGACATACCCAGCACAAATTCTGCCTGCCGTTGCATCCCTTTGGAGAAGCCATTGATGCGTTTGGTAGGATCCAAGCCGAATACCTTGGTCAAGTTTTGAAACGTTTTATCGCTGAATTTCGGGTAGTAGCCCTTATAAAACCGTGCCATCTTTTCCATGCTCGCATAGGGTTGAAAATAGAGATCATCCGGCACATAAAACAGGCGCTGCTTCATCTTCGCATTGTCAAAAATGTTTTCTCCGTCGATGCGCACCTCGCCCTCCTCCGGCTTATATACGCCGGAAACGGTTTTTAATAGCGTCGTTTTTCCCGCGCCATTGTAACCCACCAGGCCATAGATGGAAGAGCACCCCACGGAAAAGTTCATCCCGCTTAAAGCGGTAAATTTACCGAACCGCTTGGTTATGTTCACAATATCAATCAATCAAAACCCTCCTTTGCAATTATAAAGGCGTCATCTGTGATATCACGCATATTACAGTTATGAGAATAGCACAAAAAAAGAGCACCGTCAACCTCAGTTTTAAAACGTAATGTATTCGTAATAAATCTGTAACTTTTTAACTGGTTACTCACTCCGCTTCGAAACGGATGAAATTCGTAGTCAAAATAGCTGCAATCCCCTTAGCAAAACACACAAAAAGTGGCTTCAGGCGCATCTGCACCCGAAACCACGAACTTTAAAAGAGTTGTCTGAAAGGAACGCATTTTACAGCAGCCTCACTAGCCATCCTATAAGATCATCACAAAGGTGCCCGCCGTGATCAACACACCGCCAATGACCGTTTGCGGCGTGATCTTCTCCCCCAGAATGATAAAAGCCAGCACCATGCTGATAACCACGCTGAATTTGTCAATCGGCACCACCTTGGAGGCTTCCCCCATTTGAAGGGCTTTGTAATAAAACAGCCAGGAAAGTCCGGTTGCCAGACCGGAGAGAATGAGAAAAATCCAGCTTTTTCTGCTGATATCAGAAATTTGGCTCTGGGTACCGGTTACAAACACAATCCCCCATGCCATAATCAGCACGACAACCGTCCGAATAGCGGTAGCTAAATTAGAATTAATCCCCTCGATCCCTATCTTTGCCAAAATAGAGGTAACTGCTGCAAAAAACGCAGATAAAAGTGCAAAGAGCACCCACATCATGCTTTTTCCTCCTTCCTTTTTCGCTCTCAAAACAATACCTCCTCTGTATATGGAAATGTTTGTAAATCGCGCGTTGCATCCTGTCACGCTTGACCGCCCTGCCCGCTTATGCTATTATGAAAGCGTTGTTTTTTGATAAAAGCGGAACAAATAAGCAGGTAACAAGGAAAACCCTCGTGACCTTTATCGCGCCGATACGGCAGGGAGGAATAAAAATGCGGCAGGCTTTGGTAGTGGTAGATTATCAAAAAGATTTTGTTGACGGAAGCCTTGGGTTTTCGCAGGCAGCTGTGCTTGAGGCCGCCATCTGCGCAAAAATTGAGGCGTATCATGCCAAAAATCAAACCGTGATCTTCACATTGGATACGCACGACGACAATTATTTAGAAACACAGGAGGGAAGGAAGCTCCCCATCCCCCATTGCACGAAGCACTCCGCCGGATGGCAGCTCTATGGGCGTGCAGCCGACTTACGCCGGGCAGAGGACCCCGTGATTGAAAAGCCGGGTTTTGGCTCCCTCGAGCTCGCGGAGCGCCTGTGTGCCGCAAACTTCGATCAAGTTGAGTTTGTGGGCCTTGTCTCCTATATCTGCGTGATTTCCAACGCCGTGCTGGCAAAGGCGGCCCTGCCGGAAGCGGAGATTATCGTGGACGCGGCCTGTACGGCAGGCGCTGACCCTACGCTTCACGAAGAGGCACTCCATGTGATGGAAGGCCTTCAGATCACCGTAAAAAACTGGCGGCGACCGGAATAACCTTTTGCCCGGCTGCATATCAATGATAGATCAAACAAGAAAGGTCACCGAAAAGATGCAATACATCGTTATGGATCTCGAATGGAATAACGTATATAGTATCAAACGCGGCGGATTCATGAACGAAGTCATCGAAATCGGCGCCGTCCGTCTGGACGAGCAGCTTCGTGAAACCGACACGTTTTCCCACCTGATTAAATCCCAAATCGGCAAGCGGCTGCGCGGGCATGTCCGGGAACTGACGCATTTGACCAATGAGGATTTACAGAGCGGCGAGCCTTTTACCCAGACGATGGCGCAGTTCCGGAAATGGGTAGGAAACGGCCCAGTTACGGTATTGACCTGGGGTGATACGGATATTCGTGTTTTAATTGAAAACTTTAAATTATTCAACGGCCTGGAAACGCTTCCTTTTTTGACGTACTATGCCGATTTGCAAAAAATCGTTCAAGCTGCCCTCCACCTGTCCACCGCGCAGCAGACGGGCCTGAGCGCCGCGGCCGCGATGCTGGGCATCGGGGAAGATGGGCTTTCGCTCCACCGGGCGCTGGATGACAGCGTTTTATCAGCGGAATGCCTGCGCCGCATTTTTTCACCCGCACTGGTTGAGCAGTTCACCCTGCCGTGCGGCGAGGAATTTTATGACCGGCTCCGTTTCAAGGCCTACGTCATAAGCGATATCCACAGCCCAAAGGTAGACCCTGAGCAGCTGCGTTGCTTTTGCGACCAATGCGGCCGGGAAGCCCAGCAGAAAAGCGACTGGGTTTTTACCTGCCGTGCCTTTCGCGCCAAATTCTTTTGCCCGCATTGTGAGCGGCTTTTGCGCCACACCGTCCGGTTCAAGCAGTATTACGACCGGCTGGATGTGCACAGCAAAACCATTTATATAGAGCCGCCTAAAAAGGAAGAGGAAGAGGCATCCACCGCTGCTCCGGCCTGTGTGGAATCGGGCCTGAAATGATAAGAAATCCATAGAAGGCCGCCCGGCTGCTTCGGGCGGCCTTTTCTGATCTGCTTTTTAAAAATCATCCTGCCCTAAGTCCATATCGTCGCAATCGTCGTCATGCATTAGCTCGCCCAATCGCATCCTGCGTTCCACCTTCATTTTTTCCACCTGCTGATGGATCTGCTCCTTCACTTTCCCTGGGTGTTTCACGTTTTTCATCACCAGATGCGGCGTGCTTTTATCCGAAGAATGCACCAGCACGCTGCCCACGCCAAAAATTCGCTGTCCCAGGGAGCGCTTAACGCTCAAATCCCGCACGCGGTAGAGCAGAATCTCCTCCTCTTCCAGGTTCAAAAATCCAGTCTGCAAAAAGATGCGGTCCTCTGATAACGAATATTTGGTGAAGGTGAGCGGCATACCCAGCACACGCTTGCGGTCTTTCCAAATCAAGTTCTTCTGGTCTTCCATAATATGAGTCATCCTCTCCATATTCAGATAAAAAGGATTGAGGTATTTTGCACCATGCCTCTCCCCTGCCTTGTATTGTATCAAACTTGCAGGTATCCTTCAACAAAAACCCATTTTTTCGCTGCCAAGCGGCTTTGATCCTTGAAGGGACATTGAAATTCATGCTATAATAGCTCATACGGATTGCAAAGTTGAAATTGTGAAATTAGAAATCATTGAAAATTGGCCATCTACGCAAAATGCCTCTTGCCGCGAAGCGTCAATGCCTTTTTTCGCAGAGGGATGCTTTGTTGGCCTGATGATACTGAAAAACAATTGAGCCTCAAAAGAAGATAAAGGAGCCAAAACAATGAAAATGAGCCACCTTCTGGGGGAGCGGTTTAAGGAAACGCCCTCCGACTGCCAAATTGCAAGCCACGCCCTGATGATGCGCGGCGGCTATATGCGCCAGCTGTGCAACGGCATCTATTCGCTTTATCCCCCCGCGCGCCGGATCACCCGCAAGATCGAGCAGATCATCCGGGAGGAGATGGATGCGGTTGGCGGGCAGGAGGTGCTGTTCCCCGTTGTGATGCCAGCCTCCCTGTGGCGGGAATCCGGCCGTTATGAGAGCATCGGCAGCGAGATGGCCCGCTTCCAGGATCGCAGCGGGAGCGATGTTGTGCTCGGCATGACGCACGAGGAGGCGGCTGTGCAGCTCGCGCGCGGCGCGGCGAAATCCCATGCGGATTATCCCTTTATGATCTATCAGATCCAAACAAAATTCCGCGATGAACCGCGCTGCCGGGGCGGGCTGATCCGCGTGCGGGAATTCACAATGAAGGACGCTTACTCCTTCCACACCTCACAGGAGGATTTGGAACGTTACTATGAAAAATGCTATGAAGCCTATCACCGCATTTTTGCCCGCGTGGGCGTGCCGGAGGTGGTAGCGGTCAAATCCGATTCCGGCATGATGGGCGGCAGCATTGCCCATGAATTCATGCTGCTGACGGAAATCGGCGAGGATTCCATCGTCCTGTGCGACAGCTGCGGCTACCGCTCCAACATGGAGGCCGCACAGTGCATTGTGGAAAACCGGCAAACAGCACAGGCGGAGCTGAAAAAGGTTGCCACCCCGGGCGTGAAAACCATTGAAGACCTCTGCGCCTTCCTCGGCGTGGAGCCGGAACAGACCTGCAAGGCCGTGGTTTACCAGAAAAATGAGGATGACAGCTATGTGGTCGTCTTTATCCGGGGCGATCTGGAAGTGAATGAAACCAAGCTGCGCAACCTGCTGCAAGCGGAAATCCATCCCGCCGCGCAGATCACGCAGGAAAGCGGGCTTGTGCCCGGCTCCATCGGCGCGGTCGGCCTGAACGATCAGATCAAGGTTGTTTTTGACCGCTCGATGGAGGGCATCCAGTGCACCGTATGCGGCGCAAATAAGGATGGCTACCACTTCACCGGTGTATGCCTGGAGCGCGACCTTGCGGAGAAGCCGGCATTTTTTGACGTGGCGAAGGCCTTCGCGGGTGGCATCTGCCCTGCCTGCGGCAAGCCCCACCTGCGCATCAGCCGCGGCATCGAGGTGGGCAACATCTTCCAGCTCGGCGATAAATACACCCGCTCCATGGGGATGCAGTATCTCGACCGGGAGGGCAAGCTGCAATACCCGATCATGGGCTGCTACGGCATTGGCGTGGGGCGGCTTGCAGCCGCTGTGTGCGAAGTGCGGCACGACGATTACGGCCCCATTTGGCCGATGGCGATCGCGCCCTGGCAGGTGCACATTTGCGCGCTGAAAGCCGTTGACGCGAAGGTAAAAGAAACAGCGGAAACGCTCTATGACGAGTTGACCAAGGCAGGCATAGAAGTGATCTTCGACGACCGCCCGGTGAGCGCAGGGGTCATGTTCTCAGATGCGGATCTTCTGGGTGTGCCGCTGCGGCTCGTGGTGAGCCCCAAAACCTGCAAAAAGGGAATCGTCGAATTCTCAGCAAGGGATAAGTCCTTCAAAGAGGAGCTTTTGCCGGAGGCGGTTGTTGATGCGATAAGGGAGAAAATACAGCAGCTGCTTGCTGATTAAACAAGATTTTTGAAATGCTGCAAGCCCGCAGGCCTAAAATGTGAGGTCTGCGGGCTTTTGTGCTTAAAATTAAAATGTGCTCTTACCGCGCGGCCTGAGCGCGTTCCAGTTTTCTGATCCGTGGATTCACAACAACCAACAAATGAACTTACTCCAGCATAACCCGCTCATATATTTTTTCCTAGCCTATTGACAACTCGTAGCTACAACAGTATAATTAACTCGTAGCTACACAATGGAGGTGATGCATTGGTAGCTCCAAAGAAACCGGGGCCACATCCTGAGAATCCAAAAGACACTATGATCCGCGTTCGCGTGGACAAAATCATCCTGAAAGAACTCGATGAAAGCGCAAAGGCGCTTGACACTTCACGATCGGATGTCATTCGAAAAGGGATTCATCAGGTATATAGTGACCTCAAAAAATGAAAGGAAGCGGCTCCTCTCCGTCAAAGATGCAGCCACTTCCAGTACCGACAACCGCCAGAAGGCGAATTGCAGCATAAATATGATACCATATGCTGCAAATCCTTTCAAGCATTGCGGAAATAGAAGGGAGAGAAGTGAAAAATCATTTTGTAAAACGCTTGACTTTTGGTGCTACGTATCCTATAATGAATTCAGGTGCTACGAAAGTGAGGTGAACTTTTCTAGTGCCGGTTAAAAAAATAGGGCGTCCGACTGACAGTCCCAAAACCTTTATGTTACGGGTTAAAATGGACAAGGATACTTTGGCAAAGCTCGATGAATGCTGTAAGATGACGAATCTCAACCGTTCCGAATTTGTCCGAAGGAATATCTGTGAAAAGTATGACGCTCTCAAAAAATGAAAGGAAGCGGCTCTCAACCCATCAAAGCTGTAGCCACTTCCAGTACCGCCAATGCCAAAAGGCAATTGCAGCATAAATATGATACCATATGCTGCAACTCCTTTCAAGCATTGCGGAATGTGAAAGGAGTTTATTTTGATGCAGAACGTATTCCCAAAATGGTTCCATCAATCCACCAGTGAATCCCGCTCCGCCTGCGTCATGGATCGCCGCCCCCGGCACCGCGCCTACCTGCAAACGGAGGAAGCCTACAAGCAGGCTATCCGTGAAATGAAGGCGAAACTCGGCGAAGACCGTTCCCTTTTTCTCCGCGTGGAAGAGCTCCATAGCGCGTTGCGAAGCCGCGAAGAGGATTGGGTTTACCGGCAGGCTTTCTGTGACTGCATGTATCTGTTGCGCTACATGGGTGCATTCTCCCTGCCGGACAGCATCACGGAATAACGGGAGGGAGTTCTATGGATCTGGATCAGGCATACGACCTCTTTCTGAGTGAACTCTATCACCGCGCCGTGAAAGCCTTCGATCAATCTGACATCGGCCAGATGCTCTATGAGCAGGGCCAAAAAATGAAGGACGACATCGAAACAAACCTCTCCGCAAGGGAAAAGGAATTCACCTATTCCTGTCTGGAGCAGGTGCTCACCTCCTGCGGGAGGGAGGCCGAATTCGTCTACCGGCAGGGCCTGCGCGATGGCGTTGCAATGCTGAAACACCTCGGTGCAATTTCATAACAACGGCTTTCCTGAGCCTAAAAATCGTCCCGCAAGTTCTCATCGGATCAAGAACTTGCGGGATTTCCTATCATGCCTGCTGGTATTTCGCCAGCAGCCGCTCCATGTTCCCATGCAGGATCATCTCCCTCTCCTCCCCCGTCATTGGCACAAGCTGAAGCTTCTCCAATTCGTCCTGCGGGTTCCACATCGGGTAATCCGTGCCGAACAGCACGTGGTCCGCGCCGAAAATATCAATCAGCTCCCCCACCTGATGCGGCGTCAATATAAACTGGCTGCTGGAGGTATCCACATACACATTCTTGAGCGCCAGGCTCAGCGCGCCGTTTTCCCACTCGGAATAGCCGCCGAAATGCGCCGCGATCACATCGAGCTTCGGGAACCGATCGAGAATTTTTGCTAGCCGCCAGGGCTTGGAATACTCCGTGCGGCTGTCGCCCGTATGTACCAGCAGCGGCATGCGCCCCTCGATCGCCTCATAGAGCGGGAAAGCCTTTTCGTCATCGATCAGGAATTCCTGAAAATCCGGGTGGAGCTTCACACCGACAAGGCCCATCTCAAGCGCCTCTTCCACCTGCCGGGCGATTCGGTTACTCTCCGGGTGCAGGGCGGCAAAGCCGATCAACCGATCCGGGTAGCGTTGCACCTGCTCCGCGATAAAGGCATTGATGGAATCGACCTGCTTCGCTGTGGTCGCCACAGAGTGCACCACAAAACGATCCACCCCATATTGGTCGCCCCAGCGCAGAAGGTTTTCCACCGTGCCATCCGCCGCCATGGAGCAGCCGTAAAACTGGCCGATATTGTCCGTTGCCTTGCGCGCAATTTTTTCCGGGAAGATATGCGCATGTGCATCAATGACCATGGGAACGCCTTCTTTCTCAAACAAAACCACGTTTTGCGCCTATTTTAACGCAAGCTGCTCGCCCTCGTCCTCAGCGCTTAGCAGCGCGCCTGCGGCGGGCAAATTCTTTGTGCGGTAGCGGTGGGGCTTTGCAAACTCCCCTTCGCGGTAATCCCGCACGCGCATCAGCTTCTGGCCGCGTTTGAGCGTCATCACGGCCACGCCGATGGTATCCTTGGTGGTTTTGGGCGTGATCGCGCCCGTGTGCAGCAACAGCATACGCCCCGCACTCGACTGGAGCACCAGCTCGCAATCCTCCGCGATGAAGCGGGCGGCGGCCAGCGGAGATTTATCGGAATAGGCCTTCACAAGCTTTTTGCGGTTTGTCTTTGTTTCATAGGCGGAGAGCTCCACCTTGGCGACCTTGCCATTTTCAAAGAAGAAGAGCATAAAGCCGCTGTAATCCTTCGTTACGGCCATGTAGACGACGCTCTCCCCTTCCTCCATCCCCAGCTTTGCGGGAACGAAATCGCCGAGCACGCTCGCCTTTGTATCATCAAAATCTGCAACCTTCGCCTTATAGACCTGGCAGCGGTTTGTGAAGAATAAAAGCTCGCGGTTGTTTGTGGATTCCATCGTCTGGGTAATCTCGTCGCCATCCTTGCGCTTCTGCTCCCCACTCATGCGCAGGGAAAGCGGCGTGATCTTCTTGAAATAGCCGTCGCGCGTGAGAAAGAGATGCACGGGGTAATCCGGCGTGTCCTCCTCTTCTTCCTCCACGATGATATCCGCCGCGTAGACGATCTCACTGCGGCGGGGCTGGCTATATTTTTCGATCACATCGCGCAGCTCGCCGATGATGATCTGCTGAATTTTCCGGCGGTGGGCAAGGATATCCTCCATTTCCGCAATCTCTTGCTCCAGCTTACCGGTTTCATCCGTCCGCTTGAGGATATACTCACGGTTTAAATGGCGCAGCTTGATCTCCGCCACATATTCCGCCTGAATCTCATCAATGCCGAAGCCGATCATCAGGTTGGGGACAACCTCGCTCTCCTCCTCCGTCTGGCGGATGATTTGAATCGCCTTGTCGATATCCAGCAGGATTTTGGCAAGGCCCTGCAACAGATGCAGCTTCTCCTTGCTCTTGGTCAGGTCGTAAAAGGTGCGCCTGCGCACGCATTCTACACGGAAGGCGATCCACTCATTGAGCAGCTCTTTCACGCCGAGCACGCGCGGCACCCCGGCGATCAGCACATTAAAGTTGCAGGAAAACGTATCCTCCAGCGGCGTGATGCGAAAGAGCTTTTGCATGAGCTTCTCCGGGTCTACGCCGCGCTTGAGATCAATGGTCAGCTTCATACCGGCTAAGCCCGTCTCATCGCGCACATCACTGATCTCGCGGATCACGCCCGCCTTGACACGGTCGATGATCTTATCAATGATCGCCTCAATCGTGGTTGTCGGCGGGATTTGGGTGACATCAATGCAGTTATTCTCTTTATCATAGGCGTATTTTGCCCGCACACGGATGCCGCCGCGGCCGGTGCGGTAGATGTTTTCCATCTCCGTGCGGTCGTAGAGGATCCGACCGCCGCCCGTGAAATCCGGCGCTTTAAGCGTGTCGGCCACATTGTGCCCCTCATCCTGCATGAGCGCAATGGCCGTTTCGCAGACCTCTTTGAGGTTGAAGGGGCAGATGGAGCTCGCCATGCCCACGGCGATGCCGGTATTCGCATTGACGAGGATTGACGGGAAGGTCACGGGCAGAAGCGTTGGCTCCTTTAATTTGCCGTCGTAATTATCCACGAAATCAACCGTATCCTTATCAATATCGCGGAACAGCTCGTTGCAGAGCGGGTCAAGCTTTGCTTCGGTATAACGGGAGGCGGCCCACTGCATATCGCGGGAATACGCCTTGCCGAAATTTCCCTTGGAATCCACATACGGGTGCAGCAGCGCCTCATACCCGCGGGAAAGGCGCACCATCGTATCATAGATTGCCACGTCGCCGTGCGGATTAAGCTTCATCGTGCTGCCGACAATATTGGCCGATTTGGTCCGGGCGCCGGTCAAAAGCCCCATTTTATACATTGTATATAAAATCTTCCGGTGCGAGGGCTTAAAGCCGTCGATCTCCGGAATCGCGCGGGATAGAATCACGCTCATCGCATAGGGCATGTAGTTGGTTTCCAGTGTCTCTGTAATGCGCTGGTTAACCACCTCGCCCGCGCCGAGAATATGGGCGTTTACATTGACCTCATTCTTTTTTACCGGATTTTTTTTGTTTTTTCTGGGAGCCATAATCAAATGTCCATCCTTTCACAGCCTGGGGAAAGCGGATGTTCCGTTTCACGAATCAGCTGACATCCGTCAAATCGAGATACAGGTGCCCGTTATCCGCAATATGCGTTTTGCGCGCCGCCAAGTTGTTACCCAGCAGCATGTCGAACATCCGGGAGGTTTCCTCCGCCGCATCCGGCTCGATCTTAATCAGCCTGCGCGTGGCAGGATTCATCGTGGTGAGGCTCATCATGTCGGCATCGTTTTCACCCAGGCCTTTGGAACGCTGGATATCCGGCTTGGGGCGGCAGTCGCCAAGCTCTGTGAGCACGTCGGCCTTTTCCTTTTCCGTGTAGGCAAACCAAGTCTGCCCCTTGTGGTTGATTTCATACAAAGGGGATTCCGCGATGAACACCTTCCCCTCATCGATCAGCGTGGGCATCAGGCGGTAGATCATCGTAAGCACAAGCGTACGGATCTGGAAGCCGTCCACATCCGCATCCGTACAGATGATGACTTTGTTCCACCGAAGCAGGTCCAGATTGAAAGAGGAAAGCTCCTTGCTCGCCTTGCTTCTCACCTCTACGCCGCAGCCGAGGATTTTAATGAGATCCGTAATGATCTCGCTTTTGAATATTTTATCGTATTCACATTTTAAGCAGTTAAGAATCTTACCGCGCAGCGGGATGATCGCCTGAAAATCCGGATCGCGCGCCTGCTTGCAGGAGCCGAGCGCCGAATCCCCCTCCACGATAAAGAGCTCGCGCTGACCGACATCCTTGCTGCGGCAGTCAACGAATTTTGCAATGCGATTGGTCATATCGTTGGAGCTTTGCAGCGTTTTTTTGAGATTCTGGCGCGTTGTTTCCGCCTTGATGCGGCTGCGCATATTGATGAGCACCTGCTCGGCGATCTTATCCGCCTCCAGGCGGTTTTCGATGAAATAGACTTCCAACTGATGGCGCAGGAACTCCGTCATGGCCTCCTGAATGAATTTGTTGGTAATGGCCTTCTTTGTCTGGTTTTCATAGGAGGTCTGCGTAGAGAAGGAGGATATGACGAGGATCAAACAATCCTCCACATCCTGAAAGCTTATTTTGCTGTCGCTTTTGAGATATTTCCCGTTTTGCTTGAGGTAGGCGTCGATTTGAGAGACAAAGGCGCTGCGCGCGGCCTTCTCCGGCGCGCCGCCATGCTCCAAAAAGCTGGAGTTGTGGTAATACTCCTTTCTCTGCTTCTTGTTTGAAAAGCAAAGCGCCGCATTAATTTTCACCTTATAATCGGGCTTGTCCGCGCGGTCGCGCCCCTTGCGCTCTGTTTGCCAGAACTGCACGCTGCTGAAGGCTTCCTCCCCGGCAAATTCCTTCACATAGTCGGAAATGCCGTTTTCATAAAAATACTCGTAGGTTGCAAAGCCCTTCTCCGTCTGATCCCGCAGGACAAAGCGCACCCCGGCATTGACGACGGATTGCCGCAGGATCGTCTCCTGATAATATTCCAGCGGTACATTGATATCCGTAAACACCTTGAGATCGGGCCGCCAGCGGATGGTGGAGCCGGTATCCTTCTTTTGATACGGCTCCTTGACGAGCTTTCCGGCGGGTTCGCCGTGCTCAAAGTGCATTTTATAGCACCAGCCGTCGCGGTGCACCTCCGCATCCATATACTCCGAGGCATACTGCGTGGCGCAGAGGCCCAGGCCGTTGAGGCCGAGGGAGTATTCATAGCTGCCATCGCTGTCGTTGGTGTTGTATTTGCCGCCGGCATACAGCTCGCAGAAAACGAGCTCCCAGTTGAATTTGCCTTCATTTTCATTGTAATCCATCGGGATCCCACGGCCAAAATCCTGCACTTCAATGGAGCCATCGATAGAACGGGTTACCACGATCTTGTCGCCAAAGCCCTCGCGCGCCTCGTCGATGGAGTTGGAGAGGATTTCAAAAATTGAATGCTCGCAGCCCTCCAGCCCGTCGGAGCCAAAGATAACGGCCGGACGCTTGCGCACCCGGTCCGCGCCTTTGAGCGATGTAATATTTTCATTGCCATAGCTTGCCTTCTTTTTGGGCATGTAACTGGTCATCCTTTCGCGATTCCTTCGGGCAACACACGCGGCAAAGCCCTCAGTTCGCTTTCTCGTTCCCTCTCGGGAGGGGGAAAACAAAAATTTTCCTTTTTCCAGGATACTACTTTACACGATATCTTGGGTCTATGTCAAGGGCAAGGGACAAGATGCCGGGCCAATCTGCTGGAAAAGAGGGAGAAACACCAATGGAAATTGGAATAAAATGGAATCACACATGCATCTTGAAACAGCAACAGAGCCCGAACCGCGCCGGAAAACCGGCGGTTTCAGGCTCTGTCAGGATTAATCCGGCGTCAGTCGTTTTGGGGCGGCTGTTCCTGCGCGTGCTCCTCTGCGGAGGCTTCCGCATTCTGCCCGGACTGCTCATCAGGCGCGCTTGCATCATCAGCCGGATGCTCTTCCTGTTCGGGAAGCGCATCTGCTTCCACCATCGGCTCTATCTCAAGGGAGTCATTCGTCATAAGCTCCTTAAAGAGATCGCCATCCACTTTTTCATGGTTATACAGATAGTGGGCAACCTTGTGCAGCTTATCCTGATGCTCCTCTAAGATGGAACGGCAGCGGCTGTATGCGTTGACGATGATGCGGTTGATCTCCTCATCAATTTCAGAGGCCACATTTTCAGAATAATTGCGCGTATGGCTGAAGTCACGGCCGAGGAACACCTCGTCGTTCCCGGAGCCGAAGGCAATCGGGCCAAGCGTTTCGCTCATGCCGTATTTTGTGACCATCTTGCGCGCAATCTCTGTGGCGCGCTCAATGTCGTTGGAGGCGCCGGTGGAAATATCACCGAGGATCAGCGATTCCGCCACCCGGCCGCCGAGCAGGACAACGAGCTCATCGAGCATATCGTTTTTGGAGGTGTAGCTCTTATCCTCCTTCGGCATGGACATCGTATAGCCGCCCGCCATGCCACGTGGGATGATCGAAATTTGATGCACCGGATCCTGGCTCTCCAGGAAGAAGGTTGCAACCGCATGGCCCGCCTCATGGTAAGCCGTCAGCTTTTTCTCCTTGCTGCTCATCTTGTGGGACTTTTTCTCTGTGCCGACGACGACCTTGATCGTCGCTTCCTCGATCTCCGTCATCGTGATCGCCTTTTGATTCCGGCGTGCGGCCAGCAGCGCCGCCTCATTTAGGAGATTTTCCAAATCCGCACCCGTAAAGCCCACAGTAGAGCGCGCAATCACATTCAGATCCACATCCGGCGCAAGGGGCTTGCCCTTCGCATGAACTTTCAAAATCGCCTCACGGCCCTTGAGATCCGGGTAGCCGACCGTCACCTGGCGGTCAAACCGGCCGGGGCGCAGCAGCGCCGGGTCAAGGATATCAGGGCGGTTCGTCGCCGCGATAATGATGACACCCTCATTTGCGCCGAAGCCATCCATCTCCACGAGCAGTTGGTTCAATGTCTGCTCGCGCTCATCATGCCCGCCGCCCATGCCGGCGCCGCGATGGCGGCCGACCGCGTCGATCTCATCAATGAAGATGATCGCCGGGGAATTCTTCTTGGCCTGTTCAAACAGGTCACGTACGCGGGATGCACCCACGCCGACATACATCTCTACGAAATCCGAGCCGGAGATCGAGAAAAACGGCACGTTCGCTTCCCCTGCTACCGCGCGGGCCAGCAGCGTTTTACCGGTGCCGGGAGGGCCGACGAGCAATACGCCCTTCGGAATCCTTGCGCCCAGATCATTAAATTTGCGCGGCTCCTTGAGGAAAGCGACGATCTCGGAGAGCTCTTCCTTCTCCTCATCCGCGCCTGCAACGTCGGCAAAGGTAGTTTTGCGCTTTTCATCCTTCACCTGCTTGACGCGCGCCTTGCCGAAGCTCATCGTCCGGTTCGTCTCGTTGGTCATCGTCTGATTCATACGGCGCGTCATATAGACCAGGCCGCCGATCAGCAGCACAATCATCAACGCCGTCGGCAGAAGGCTCACCCACCAGGAATTTGCACTCCCGGCCTCCATATCATATTTAATAGGGGCATCCGGATGGGCTTTATTATACTCGCGCACCGATTCGTGGATATCTTCTACGAACAGGTTAGCATTGGGAACCGTGTATTTTTGCCACTCATTGCTGCCTTTCAGCTGATATTCCAATACACGGCTGCTTAAATTAAAACGATAGGCGGTTACCTCGCCCTGATCGAAATACTGGACGATCTGATAATATTCCGTCTTTACACGGTTCTGCGTTGTGGTAAAGAAGGACAGCGCCAGAATCAATACGACCGGCAGCAACAAATACGGCAGGAAAACACGCCAGTTCCTTTTCTTATCCAAGTTAATCAATCACTCCTTCAGCTATCTTGCCCAAAACGGCAGATTTCATTAATGCAATCATTTACCGCCATAGACGAAGGGCTTCAAAACGCCCACATACGGAAGATTGCGATATTTTTCATCATAATCAAGGCCGTAGCCTACCACAAACTCATCCGGCACACACGCGCCCACATAATCCGCAGCCAAATCCACCTGGCGGCGCTCTGGCTTATCGAGCAGGGTGCAGATGCGGATGCTCTTGGGATTGCGGGAGGTTAAAATCTCGCGTATGTAGTGGAGGGTTTTGCCGCTGTCGAGGATATCCTCCACAATCAGCAGATCATACCCTTCCAGATTGATATCCAAATCCTTTACGATTTTGACGACGCCGCTCGTTTTCACTCCGGAACCATAGCTGGAAACCGCCATGAAATCGATGCGGCAGGGAATGGTGATTGCACGCATCAAATCCGCCATGAATACGACGGAGCCTTTGAGGACGCTGATCATCAGCAGGCGTTTCGCCTTGTAATCCTCGCTGATTTTTGCGCCCAAATTTTTTACAATGCCCGATAATGCTTCCTCGTCGAGCAGAATTTTCTCGATATCGTCACGCACGATTATATCCCCCCGCTGGTGATAATTAATATTTGATCCGTCTGACCCGTGACAGCCACCCGTTCATCCACACCAAAAAACGGGGCCCACACCGGGCCCGTAGCATCGCTCAAAACAGGCATGCCGCTTCGCTTCTCCGGTGGAACCTCCAGCTCCTGAAACAGATTCTTAAAGGTTTTGGTGCAGCCCCTTCCGGCAGGGCGCAGGCGGTCGCCGGCAATGCGCTGCCGCAAAATCAGGTTACCATGTATTCTATCATAATCCAAGCAATTCGCCAACTGGTGTTTATGAATTTTTTGTATCTTTACAAAATCTTTTTTGTAAACAAAAGAAAATGCCAGCCGCTCCCCTTCCCATTCCAAAACCTGTGCTTCAGGCCATTCCGGCGGTTGGACGGCAACCGCCAGACTTTTCACCGCAGCATCCGCCTGTGGAAACTCCAGCATACCACGCCGGACGCGCACGGTAACGCCTCCGCCCACCTGCGCATAGCCTTGCCCCTGCTCCAGCAACTGCTCCACCGCTGCGATATGGCAGTAGGCAGGCTGGGTGCATCCCTCATCCCTCAGGATTTGCGCGATGACTCGGGTGCGCAGTGCTTTCTCCTGTGCGAGCAGCTCCGCGGCAGGATAGCCGCTTTGCCTTTTCAGCTTTTGAAGCGATTGTAAGGCAAGCCGTTCCAAAAGCGCATCGTCAGAGGATAACGTATCGATGCAGCGGCGCGCGGCCTCATGCACGTTGGGGTTGATGCTTCGCAATACCGGCACAATCTCCAGCCGCACCCGATTGCGTACATAGTCATGGGAGAGGTTGGTGCTGTCGATCACATAAGGAATCTGGCGCTGCGCGCAATAGGCCTCGATCTCCTCCCGCGTACAGTCGATCAGCGGGCGGATGATCCGCCCCCGCTTCGCCGGAATACCGCACAGGCCGTGCAGGCCCGCGCCGCGCGCAAAATGCATCAGGAAGGTTTCCAGCTGATCGTCCAGTGTATGCGCTGTTGCAATGAGCGCATGTTCGTCCAGGGATTCCAGATAGGCGTAACGGACGCGCCTGCCGCATTCCTCGATCCCTTCTCCCGTCCGCTCCGCCTCCAGCGCCACATCCGCATGCAGGGTGGAAAGAGGGATTTGCAGCCGCTTGCACGTATCGCGCACCAGCGCCTCATCCCGATCCGCCTCCGCGCCGCGCAGGCCGTGATGGATGTGAGCAGCGGATAGTTTCAGCGAAAATTCCTCTCGAATTTCCTCCAGAAGAAAGAGCAGCGCCATCGAATCCGCGCCCCCGGAAACGGCGGCAATGACCGCCGCGCCGGGCGCCAGCAGATGATGACGCTGAATTGTTTCAAGAGCCCTACATTTCATCGCGGTTTCTCTCCAAGGTGGTAAACATCGTATAATCCGGATTCCAGCCGAGCTCCACCGTCTCCACCGGGCCGTGGCGGTTTTTGGCCACGATCACCTCGGTGATGTTGGCGTTTGCCTCTTCCGGCGGATTTTCATCCTTATAATAATCCTCACGGTAAAGCATCATAACAATATCCGCATCCTGCTCAATGGAGCCGGATTCACGCAGGTCGGAGAGCTGTGGGCGGTGTGATTTGCCGCGCCCCTCCGTGCCGCGGGCGAGCTGGGCCAGCGTGATAACGGGGACGTTGACATCTTTCGCCATCAATTTCAGGTTTCGCGTGATATCAGAAACCTCCTGCACACGGTTTTCCGTGCGTTTGCCGGACTGCATGAGCTGGAGATAGTCGATGACCACGCAGTCAACATCCCGCATGCGGCGCACGCGAGCCTTCATCTCCGGCACGGTGATACTGGAAGTATCGTCTACATAGAGGTCGCAGTCATTTAAAACAACTGTGGCCGCGCCGAGCCTGCTCCACTCATCATCCGTCAGCTGCCCGGTACGCATCTTTTGGCTGCCGACGCGCGCCTCGCTCGAAAGCAGGCGCTGCGCTAACTGCTCTTTGGTCATCTCAAGGGAAAAAAACAAAACCTTTTTCTTCGCCTTGAGCGCAACATTGCGCGCAATGTTGAGCGCAAAGCTCGTTTTACCCATTGCCGGGCGGGCGCCCACAATGATGAGGTCGGATTTATTCAGGCCGGAAATGACCCGGTCCAGATCCGAAAAGCCTGTGGTGAAGCCCATATACTGCTCCCGATCCGGGGAACTCAGCTTATAGAGCCTGTCATACACCTCATTGACGATTACATCGCTCAGGCGGGAGGGCCCGACCGTATTCTTTCCCTGCCGAATATCATAAATGCGCTGTTCCGCGGCATCCAGCAGCAAATCCGCCTCCGCCTCTTCCGTTGTGGCGGAATCAATGATCTCCCGGGAAACGTTGATGAGCGTGCGCATATAGAACTTTTCCCGCACAATACGGGCATACGCCTCCACATTCGCGGTGGAAGGCACCGCCTGCGCGAGCTGGAACAGATAAGTTTTGCCGCCCGCATCGTCGTATACGTTATCTTTTTTCAGTTGATCCAGCACGAGCAGCGGGTCAATCTTGCCGCCCATGGCGTCGATATTGACCATGATGCCGAAAATAGCCTGATGCTGCGGCAGGTAGAAATATTCCCCTTTGACCAGCATCAGCACCTGCGGCATACAGCCCGGATCGATCAGGAGAGAGCCCAGCACAGCCTGCTCCGCCTCCAGGCTAAATGGCATTTTTACGCCATCAAAGCTGGAAAGCGCGTTGATCTCATCCATGCTGACCACTCCTTTCTTACCCTGACTGATGTGCGAAACTGATTTTCACATTTTCACACGCTGTTTTATTATAATGGGAACCGTTTGAAAGAGTTCACTTTCAAACGGTATCTCTTCGACCTGGTAGGCTTTTATTCGCCCACCATCACATACAGCTTGGCGGTTACGCCGTTATAGAGCTTGATCTCCGCCGGGAAGGTGCCAAAATTTTTGATATCCTCCACCACGATTTTGCGCTTATCGACCTGGATGCCGAACTCCTTGGCGATCAATTCCGCAATCTCCTTTGAGGTGACGGAGCCGAACAACCGGCCGTTCTGACCCGCGTTAGCGGTGAGCTTCAGCGTTTTGCCTTCCAGCTTGGCGGCGGCTTCCTTCGCTTTGGCCGTCTCTGTGGCGATGCGGTAATTCTCGGCCTCCTGCCGGTTTTTCAGCTCGCTCATCGCCTGCTTATTCGCCTCCATGGCAAGGCCGCGGGGGAAGAGGAAATTGCGGGCATATCCATCAGAGGTTTTCACCATCTCGCCTTTTTTCCCAAGGCCTTTTACATCCTGCTTTAAAATAACATTCATTCTCAGAACCATCCTTTCTATCACAAAACAAGGGTTGCACCCGGCGCACGTTCAGTCCTGCGTCTCTTCCGGCTGCTCCTGTGGGGCCTCTTCCTGCGCATTGATCTGCGCATAGAATTGATCGATCACCTGCAACAGGCGAACCTTGGCATCGCTGACCGATATATTGCTCAGCTGCGCAGCCGCCATCGTCTGATGACCGCCCCCGCCAAGCATTTCCATAATCAGCTGAACGTTCATAGCGCCCATGGAGCGCGCGGAAATATTGACGATATCCTCCGTCCGGTAGAGCACATAGGAGGATTGTATCCCGCTGATATTCAGCATCTCGTCCGCGGCCTGCGAAGCGATGATCCGCACATCCTCGGACTCAATATCGGCAATTGCGATTGCGCAGCCGCGATAGGTATCAAAATTCGAGGTGATGGCGTTACGCAGCTGGTGATCCTCCATGCTGTTGGAAAACAACTGCTTGACGCGCACAGTATCCGCACCGCGCCCGCGCAGGTATGCCGCTGCCTCAAAGGTATGCACCCCGGTGCGCAGCACAAAATCACGCGTGTCGAGCATGATGCCCGCAAGCAGCGCTTCCGCCTGCAATTTATCGATAAACGGCTTGTTGCTCATATAGGGCAGCAGCTCCGTTACCATCTCCGATGCGGAAGAAGCCGTGGGCTCATGATAAAAAATAACCGCGTTATCAATAAAGTTAACCGTTTTGCGATGATGGTCAATTACGATCACAGTTTTGACCTTTTCTAGCAGCGGCGGATATTCCACAAAATCCGGCCGGTGCGTATCCACCACCACAAGCAGCGTGCGCTTGCCGAGCAGCTGCAAAGCGTCACCCGGCTCAATGATGAAATCCCGCATGCCGCCCTCATCGAGCTGGCCGACCAGCGCCTTTGCAAGCGATTTACCGCGCGACATGACGATATATGCCGGCTTTTTGAAAAAGCGCGCCGCGCTCCACACGCCAACCGCAGCGCCCAAAGCATCCAGATCGGCGAAGCGGTGGCCCATAATCAAGATGGTATCGCTGCCTTCAAAAAGCTCTGCGATCGCGGATGCAACGATCCGGGTGCGCACCTTCGTCTGCTTTTCAACGCTTTGAGAAACGCCGCCGAAAAAGGTAAACTGGCCGTGCGTATTGACCGCCGCCTGATCCCCGCCGCGGCCGAGCGCCATATCGAGCGCCTGCCTTGCGGCGTCCTCGCACTCGCGCAGGCTGTCTCCCCGGCCTACGCCGATGGAGAGCGTCACGCCGGTCAGGCCTTCATATGTATAGGCCCTGACGCTGTCGAGCACATTAAAACGCTGCTGCATCATCGTTTGCAGCGCCCGCTCCTCCACCACCATCATATAGCGGCTGTTGGCATATTTGCGCATAATGCAATCGAATTGAGAGGACCAGGTTTCAATGATCTTCTCCACGCCGCCGGTGAGGGCGGCCTTCTCGCTATCCCGCAGGCCGTGGGCGATCTCATCCAGGCTGTCCATTGCCACCAGCAATACGGCCGGGCGGCTGGATTGATATTCTTCCGCCTGCTTTTTCAGCTGGGTATCATCAATATAGTAGAGGACAATGGCCGCATCGCTCTGGTCGGAAACGCGGTTGGCATAAACGGTATACCGCAGCCCGTCGTATTCCACCGGGACGCTGTCCTGCGCCACGATCTCCTCCACCGGAACCCCGGAGGTAAATTGGCTTGCCCCGGCATCCTCCAGCTTCTTTCCGCCCAACACGCGCGTACGGAAAAGCTCGTTAAACCAGAGCACCTTCCCGCCGCTGTCCACAGCCAGAATCGGCAGCGGGAATTCCTGCGCCGACTTCTGATCGGGGAAGGAAAGGGAGTTGGAAATCTGCAACACAGCCCTTTGGACACGCCGCCCATGAAAATACAGGTGCAGCAGTTCAAATGCCAGACAGCCAAGTAAAAAGAGCAGCTCCACCGTAGCCAGCTGCCATGAAAAGGCAAAGGTAACGCCCGCAAAAACGAGACATACACCCAGGGAAATCACGGCCACCGGATACGTCTTCCAGAGATTTTTCATCCAATCCCCCCTTCATAACGCCAAACAAGAACCGAACATCGATTTACACTTCCATCAGGATCGGTAGGATCATGGGGCTGCGCTTCGTGCGCTCATACATGAGGTGGGATACCTCATCGCGCAGTTTAAGCTTGATGGAGCTCCAGTCATGCACGTTATGAGCGGCGCAATCCTCCAGGATGCGCTGAGCAACCTTGCAGGCATCCTCAATCAGCTCTTCCGATTCGCGCACATACACAAAGCCGCGCGATACCACATCCGGCCCGGAGAGCAGCTCGCCCGTTTTGCTGTCGATCGTGGCCACCACGATAATCAGGCCATCCTGCGCCAGATGCTTTCTATCGCGCAACACAATACTGCCCACATCGCCCACGCCATAGCCATCGACAAACACGCGGCCGGACGGGACGTTGCCGCTGACGCGGAACTCCTTTTCGGAGAGAGAAACCTCCACGCCATTGTCAGCGATGAGGATATTTTTCGGATCCATGCCCATGCTCAGCGCCAGCCCCGCATGCTTGCGCAAATGCTTCTGCTCGCCATGGACGGGGATAAAATATTTCGGCTTGATAATGCCGAGCATCAGTTTTTGCTCCTCCTGGCAGGCATGGCCAGAAACATGAACGTCATACATCTTTTCATAAACGACTTCCGCGCCCAGCTTCATCAGCTCATTGACCACCTTGCTGACCGTTTTTTCATTGCCGGGAATCGGATTGGCCGAGATAATCACATAGTCGTTCGGGCAGATCGAAACCTTGCGGTGATCGGAAAACGCCATGCGCGTCAGAGCGGACATCGGCTCGCCCTGGCTGCCGGTTGTGATAATGACCATCTGATCCGCCGGATAGCGGTTCACCATATCGATGCTCACCAGCAATCCGTCCGGCACATGGAGGTAGCCGAGCTCCGTGCCGATAGCCACCACATTTTCCAGGCTGCGGCCAGACAGCGCCACCTTACGGCCAAGGCTTTGCGCCACATCAATGATCTGTTGCACCCGGTGGACGTTGGAGGCAAACGACGCGACGATCAGACGGCGGTTCCCAGCCTTTGCAAAAAGACGCTGGAAGGATTCGCCCACCTTCCGCTCGCTTTCCGTGAAGCCCGGGCGCTCCGCATTGGTGGAATCGGAGAGCAGGCAGAGCACCCCCTCCTTCCCGATCTCGGCAAACCGGGCGAGATCAATCATCTCGCCGTCAATCGGCGTTGTATCGATTTTAAAATCACCCGTTTGAATGATGGTGCCCGCCTTGCAGCGGATCGCCAGCGCAACCGCATCAGGAATGGAATGGTTCACGTGGATCAGTTCCACATCAAAAGCGCCGAAGGAAATGTGATCCCCAGGCTTGACTACATTTAAGCTCGTCGTGTTTAAGAGCCCATGTTCTTTAAACTTGCCCTGAATCAGGCCGATCGTCAGGCGAGTGGCATAGATCGGAATATTCAGCGTTTTCATCAGATAGGCAAGGCCGCCGATATGGTCTTCATGCCCGTGCGTGATGACGATTCCGCGGATTTTATCGGCATTGCGCTCCAGATAGGTAAAATCCGGAATGACCAGGTCAACGCCCGGCATATCCTGATCCGGGAAAGCGAGCCCGCAATCCACCAAAAACATATCGTTGCCATATTCATACAGCGTAATATTTTTGCCGACCTCGTTGAGGCCGCCGAGAAACGCAATTTTCACCGGCGCAACCTTTTTCGCCGCCTGCTGCCGTTTCCGATTCTGATAATAACGGTGCTCCGCGGCGGCCGGCTTTTTGCCGCGCACGCTGGCATCGATAATTTTATCCTTTGGGGTTTTTTGTGTTTTTTGTTCCTTCGTTTCATTTTTTTGATTGGGCATTCCATCTACTCCTTCTGTATTTCATATTTTCACGCAGCACAGGATGGAACGAAAAAGCAAACCATTATCATACCGGTTTTGTCCGTTTTTAAAACCAATCAGACAAAAATAACCGAAGCCCCTGCCATTCCATAAAACGTCAGAGGGCAGTTTTCGCTTCGGCGATCACGGCCATTTTTCTGTGTCGTTTTCTCTTCCGACCATCTGGACTGTTTATAAAACCCGCCGTGCCATACCGCAGGCGGGATATGAATCAAGGGTACAATATCACATCGTGCACGGCAAACAAGTGAACTCGTGTCTGTTCCCTCTGGCCGTTTCCAACCAGCTCTGCCGGCTCTCTTTATGTTTGCGGCTCCTGCCGCACAAATTGCAATTCCCGTCAACCATTCACAAATCCGCTATACCGCAGAAAATTATTCCACAACATCGCTCCTGCACGGAGCACACGCTATTTGTAATATTTTACCGCGCCTCGTCCTTTCTGTCAAGTGACATGCCAGCACGAAGTTTATTTTCGATTTGGGTGCACAGCTCCTGCGCCGTTTCCATATTGGCCGCCTCCGCCACCAAACGGAGCTTTTTCCCGCTGTGGGAAGGCGTAATCAGCAGGCTCCCGTCCCCCCGGCTCAGGGTGATGCCCTCCTCGGCGTTTGTCACCTCTTCCCCCTGAGAGGAAAAGAAATCCGCCAGACGCGAGGGCAGGATATCCACCTCCACCACCTGCCGTGCAACAGAAAAATCGGGCAGCTCTGATAAAAGCTGCGAAAGGGAAACGCCGCGCTCTTTCATGATAGCCAGAAGCTTGACTGCCATGAAGAGCCCATCCCGCACCCAGAGCTGCGAGGCGCTGACCGTCCTGGCTCGCGCGTCGATGTTATCTGCTGGGCTGATGAGATAGCGCAGCACCTTGCGCTCATAGCTCTGGGCAATTGTGTTAAGCAGGCGGGGCGCATCGTAAGGCAGTGCAACGTCGTGCCCGCTTTGCAGCTCATACAGGGTGCATACCGCGAGCAGGCGGTCAAATTCCACAAGCCCCGTTTCCGGTGTGCTGATGCTTAATTTGGTGCCGTGCCGGTTCACGTGGAGAATCATATCCCCCTCTTTACACTCCAGCCGCCCCAAACAATCCCCCAGCAGCATTGTAATCCTGTCGTTTGCGCACTGCACGCGTGCCTGCTGCCCCAAAAGCCCTGCAGGAGCCGTTCGGCACAGTTCCTGCTGATACATCATCTGAATGCTGCTCATATCGGAAACATCCCGGCAATTTTCGCTTGCGCAGCGGTTGAATTCTCCCTTTGCAAAGCGTGATTCAATCTCCCGCTCCAAGGCGCGTGAGATCGGGAGCCCGCCCTCTCCGCAAATCCGGATTCCGGCTTCTTCTCCCCCCGTGATGAACAGCCCCACGCCGAGCCCACAAAAGGAGGTGAAAAACGAGAGCTGCGCTTCAAAGCATTCCCCAAAATTCCACACATGGCTGCCCACGGATAACAGGCCCGACATCAGGCCGTAGGCCAGCGCCTGCGCGCCCCGCTGCGCATCGCATGCAATGCCGACCCGTTTGCCCGCCTTGCTGCTCCCGATCGAGGCGCCTATGCGGGCGGCGATCTCCGCCGTGACCTCGACGCCGCTGTCGCCTCCCACGCCGCCATCGTCAAATATTTCATGCCGGACACCGCCATACTTCACGTTTTCTGATACAACGGCTCCATCCCCTACCGTTTTGCCGGGCCACACCAGCACATCCGGGCGCACGCTTGCCCCCGCGCCGACAACGGCCTGCGTGCCCGCCGCGCTGCCCTCAAACATGGAGCCCCTACGTTTGACCGACGCCCCGGAGCACAAAATAGCACCGGTGAGCGTTGCATCTGCGGCCAGATAGGCGCTTTCCAGCAAAACGGAAAAACGGGCCTTTGCACCGGGGCCGACAAAGCAATGGTCATCAATCACACAATCCGGACCGATTTGCGCACCCGGTGCGATTTCAACATTCTCCCCGATATAAACCGGCGGAATCAGATGAAAATCCCCTTTAGGGAGTTCCCCTTTTGCAAAAATACCCTGCGCGATCTGAGGGGCAAAGCGCGCTTTCACCTTCCCTGCCAGCAGATCCCGCTGGCATTGCAGATAGGCGCGCAGGTCGCCGATATCACACCAATATCCCTCTGCCCGGTAACCGTAGAGCGGCATTCCCCGCCGCATCATTTCAGGGAAAAGATCCTTGGCAAAGTCAAAGGGCTTCCCCTCCGGCACAAGCGCAAGGCATGCGGGGTCAATGATATAAATGCCCGTATTGGCCAAATTGGAAACCGCCTGGCCCCAGCCCGGCTTTTCGATAAAGCCCTCAACACGGCCATCCTCCTCCAGGCGGACAAGCCCGTATTCGCGCGGATCCTCCACCTGTGCAGTCACAAGGGTCGCCTGCGCGCCGGAGGCGTTGTGGAATTTGACCGCCTCGCTTAATGTATAATCGCAAAGTGCATCCCCACTGATGACCAAAAATGGCTCCTGAAATCCACGCGCCGCGTTTTTCACACCGCCGGCCGTTCCGAGCGGAATTTCCTCTTCTACAAAATGGAGCTGCATTCCGCAATAAGTGCCCTGGTCAAAATAGGAGGTCACCTCCTGCGGCAGGTATTTCAGCGTTAGATATACCTCGTCCACCCCATTGTGGGCGAGCAGATCCAGAATATAGCACAATACAGGGCGGCCGCACAGCCGCGCCATCGGCTTGGGGATATTACAGGTCAGGGGCCTGAGCCTTGTGCCCTCGCCACCAGCCATGACAACTGCTTTCATGAAAAAGTCCTCTCCTCCGAAAAGCCGCATGGATATGCCGCGCTTTTCCATCCAATTTTCATTAGTATGGGCACAAGCTCAAGCGAATAACCAAAGGCAAAGGAGAAAAAAGAGAATTTTATCTTGCTGCCCGAAGTTTCCTGTGCTAGAATACAGCATTCCAAAAAAAATTTTGAATTCATCTGTAACCATTTCAGTGTTTCATTCGTTTCTTTGGAGAGAGGAGGGAAAGCCGTGCAGCCTGACATTCTGGAGGAACTGTATCAAAACTATTATGACGCGGCATACGCCTACACCCTCTCCCTCTGCAAAAACCGGGAAGATGCGGAAGATCTTGTAGCCGACGCCTTTATAAAAGCGTTCTTTTCCTATGAGAGCGAAACGGATCATTTTCAATACTGGCTGCTGCTGGTATGCAAAAATCTCTGGATCGACCGACTGCGGCGAGATCAGAAGCAGATGGAGCTTCAAACAGAGCTGCCGATATACGCCCCGCCGGAACAGTCCCCTGAAACACAGTCGATCCATCGGGAGCGCAGCCACGTTCTGCTGCAATGTATCTACTCCTTCCCGCCGCATTACAGGGAAGCGCTGCTACTCTATTATTACGCGGGGCTTTCCACCGGAGAAATCGCAAAAATCACGCAGCGATCAGTAGGCAATGTGAAAACCACGCTTTGCCGCGGCCGCATCAAACTAAAAAAAGCATTGGAGGAAAGCGGATATGGATTTTAAAGCCGCCTTTGAGCGCTTTCAACAGGGAACCGCATCGGAAGAGGAAAAAGCATATATCGAGCAGGAGCTCGAAAAAAACGAGCTGATCACCCAATACCTTTTGGAAACAGACGGAATAGAGCTGAACGTTTCTGCTCCGCCACCAAACGGAGAAGCGCCGGACGAACTGAAAAAAATCAAACAATCCATCAAAAAGCGGAATGTATGCCTGATTGTATCCGCTGTCGCCATAGTAGTGTGCCTTGCCCTTTTCGTGCAATTTGCCGCCAAACCCCTGTTAAACCAACTGTTTTACGATCCGCAGAAGAGCACTTACGAAAAGCAAACCTCTGATTTTGGAGTTTGTCTGGCCGCCTATACGGAGCTCCATTGCCCTGGAAAACAGTTTTATAATTTGACGACAGAAAGTACCGGGATCGGCTGCTATGACCTCACCATCGCCCGTGGCGACTCGCTGACAGGAGGCCTGGAATATCTGCCCGCAACGTTGCATCGGGGTAAGCTCTCCCTTCCGCAGGAGTTTTGGAGCTATCCTATGGCAAACGCCTTTACGCGGGGCGTATCCTATTCGGGCGCAGAGCTTCAAAAAGAAAACCTGCCGGATACGGTTGCATACCTAAAAACGCTGCCCGATTATGTGAACGTAAAGGCCGCGCTCTCCTTCCAAAAGGATTTATCCATGGAGGAGCTGGCCGCGCTCCAGATGAAGGATCAAAACAGCCTTCCAATCCTCTGGGTTGCTGTGCGTAATGCCAACTACTATAGGAACGCAGAAATCGGCACGGAAACAACAGATTCCAGCGCAGACGTTACAGGGGCCACCGTTCAAATGAACGACTCTTTCCCTGCCCAGCTTTTGCCTCAAGTTGGTTTTGAGCCGAACGGCACGGGCATCTATTTTGAACAGATCAACAACAGTTACCCCAATTTTGAGCTTTCGCCGCACCTTTCTGATACGGACAGCAAAAAGAACGGTGCGCTATATGAAAGCCATTTTCAAACGCTTTTACAGGTCATGGCGGATCACCCTGATTTTTTAAAGACCCTGGAGTCATATGAAAGCAATCTGTCAGACTATTATGCAGCTGTTCAACGCTTTATCAAAGCGAATGGAATCAAAACCTATGGCGTCACCGTGCTGGGCAGTCCATCGGAAATCCTGCAATTTTGTGAGCTGGCCGGCGTTGAGGGAATCTTTGTGGAGGAATTGACGTTCAGCCGCGACTGATGTATCCTTAACAGGAAGAAAGGGCAAAAAGCAAAAGGAGTTGCATTATGCAGACTGGACTTGACCTTGTAGAACTGTTTACGGACGGCGCCTGCTCCGGGAACCCCGGCCCCGGCGGCTGGGGCACGATTCTGCGCTGCCGCGGCAGAGAAAAGGAGCTTTCCGGCGGTGAAAAGGAAACGACGAACAACCGCATGGAGCTCACCGCCGTGATCGAAGGGCTGAAGGCTTTGAAAAAGCGCTGCCACGTTAAAATCTATACGGATTCGCAATATGTCGCCAACGCGATCACCAAGGGCTGGGCCGTCGGTTGGCGGCGCAACGGCTGGCGAAAAGCGGATAAGAAGCCCGCGCTCAATGCGGAGCTGTGGGAGGAGCTGCTGAAGCTTTTGGAAATGCAGGAATATGAAATCATTTGGGTAAAAGGCCATGCGGGCCACCCGGAAAACGAGCGGTGTGACCAATTGGCAGTGGCGCAATCGCAGAAATTTAGATAACCGCGGCACCACGTAACAGGACAAACGCCCCCTGACGCAGAGAAACGGAACCGCGTCAGGGGGCGTCATTCTTTTGTGCAGAAGCTAGCGCTAAAATCAGATAAAAGTTAGGCTTCGTAAAGCTTTGCGCGCCGATTTCTCACCAGTTTAAGCCAAAGTTTTTTATCAATCTTACTCACACGATTCGATCAAAAACCTCAAAAAATCGTGTGGCTATCTTCGACATAATCAAGAAAATAGCTTAACTATGTCAAACAGCATAAAAAAGTGGACAAATCCTTGATAATCAAGGGCTTATCCACACAAAGTTTATGTGAGAGGCACATGAAAAAGATATTTTGGGTATTTCGGCGGGTGGATTTGAATCCTCGCAACTCGCAAAAAATTGGTAGCGACAGCGAACCGTCGTGAGGGCGTTTACAACCGAACAGGTGAGCCGAGCGTGACTTTTTGCGAAAGAGGAGGAGCAGCGGCGTGAGTGCGCTATGACTTTTGAAAAAAGTCGGAGCAAGCGATACATAGCTTGCTCCGACGTGGCGGAGAGCAAGGGATTCGAACCCTCGAATGAGCGTTGACTCATTACACGATTTCCAGTAATCCCTAGAGTACCAAGGATTTCCCAACTCTCAAAAATTCTTTGGTGCAGGTGGTGGGGGTCGAACCCACACGAATGTTACTTCGCAGGATTTTGAGCTATAATCCCCATAACACCTTAAAGACAACCACTATATTAATGTTTTCGAACCATTAACTATCAACGAAATACGGTATCACTATGCACTACTGTGAAGCTAGTACATACGCAAGATTTGCTCGCTCAAAGTCATATGATTTTATTCTTTTTTCTATTTTATATCATATCTTTAGATTTGTCAATATTCAACATCTTTTTAAGGACAAGGGATTTTTCATCTTCTCCTAGTTGACAAATAATTTTGTCTTTTTCTTTCCATTCAAGAAATTGTCGTTGTTTAATAGGAATGCTCAATCTACCTAATTCGTCAATTCGTCTTTCAACTGATATAATTTCACTTACTTCTTGTATAGATAATTCTTCTAGTTTCATTTCTTCCTCCTTTCTCATGCTGCAAAAGTGACAGCGATTTTTATATTTCAATTTGTCGAAAAATGTTTAGTATTTTAATTTGCATATAAATTTTTGAAAGTGGCAAAATAATTCTATAAAAGAAATATGCAAATCAAAAATATATAACAAGAAAATGTTTCAAATCGCAAAGTGTTTACTTTGCGGTGATGTAATACATCTGCTTTCTTGCTATGCAATTATTTTATCTCAATGTTCCTGATTTGTAAATACCTTTTTTACAAATAATTACAATTTTTTACTGGTGGGGAAAAATGCAAATTGAAGCTATGTTTATAAAATATATCACATCTCAGAAAGCGACCGTAAGATTAAAGCAAACAACGATATCAACGTATTATCGTAATTTTGAAGCTCACATAAAGCACTTTTTTGAAGATGTAAAAACAATTGATGAAAGTGTCATAACTGAATTTACAAAGTATTTACTGTTCAACGTATCACGCAAAACAGCGAATGACATATTGACATTGCTTTCATCTATTTTGCGATATAACAAAATTGATATTGAGATATATAAACCACGTTTTCAAGTTCCAGAGATACAAAGCTTGTCACCATATGAATGGGAAAAACTTGAAAGCTATTGTCTTTCGCACTTAGACTTTTTGACATACTGTATTCTTGTAAGCATGTATACTGGGGTCAGACCGGGCGAACTCTGTGCAAGTAGAGTAAAAAATTTGGATTTGATAGAATGTGAACTTGATATTGCACACACCCTGCAACGTATAAAAAATTGTGAAGCAGGGGCAACGACAAAAACAAAAGTAATTATTGATACACCAAAGAGTTCAAAAGCAATTCGCAGGGTTCCCCTTATTAATGATTTAGTTTCGATTGGTATAAATTTGTATAGAGGAATTTCCTCTAATGCTTTTCTGCTCACAGGTGAAGTAGACCGATATGTAGAAGTTCGTTTACTGGAAACGAAAGTAAATGAAATCTATACAAAGCTTCGTATAGAAAATAAAAACGTTTATACGCTCCGTCATTCATTTGCTACACGCTTTTACAATGCCACAAACGATATTAAAACGCTTGCTGACTTGCTAGGCCACGCAGATATTAAAACGACTTACAGATATATTTATACGTCTACTGAACGAAAGCGTCAGGGCGTTAATTCTCTTGTTTTCAACCGTATGTAAAAATCGCAAAGTAAACACTTTGCGATTTTTTAGATTTAAACATCTGCTTTTCTAGTATCAGATAGAAAGGCGGTAATATACCTTTGACAGAAGAAAAAAATTCGCTTGCAAAAAAAATACAGCGGTGGCGGGAATATATGGGATTGACAACAGATAAAGCCGCTGTTGTGTGCTGCGTTACGCAAGTGAAATTTAGAAAATTTGAAGAAGGAACAGTTGTTCCAATGGCGGCAAAAATTAACCGCATGTGCATTTTTGCTCACATAGAACAATCTGCCTTTGAAGCAGATGTCTCCTTACTGGAATTTGAAGAGCAATTGCGGAAGCAGATAGAAAAAGAAGACCGCAAATACAAAGGATGGTTAAAAATCTCTCCTTCCGAGCTAGCCACAAAATTAACAGTCATTCGAAACATACATCGTTTGACGCAACGACAAATGGCGTTGATTGCGAATTGTACGATTGACAGCTATGCATATTTAGAAAAAGAGGGTTGTTCATTACTTATTGGAGACACTTCGGTAGTTTCATGTATTTCCAGTTATTTTGATATTCCTCTATCAGATTTATTCAGTAAAGAAGTTGATATGTTTGCTTCAGAATATAGAGAGCGTATAGAATATCAAGAAAGACAAAATAAGAAAAAAGGGGATTAAATTAATATAAACCGTTACAGGAAAAACCTTGTCCGAACTAGTCGGACAAGGTTTTTCCATGTCAAAAAAAGTGACACAAAAGTGTACTTTCTAAATACGCCACAAGATATATTTTACTAAAGAGAAAGAAGTGCCACAAATCCCGGTGCTGCTGCTTTTCGCGTGTCGATAGACACAGATGAGTGTGTGGGGTCTTGGCATTTCATGCCGAGACCCCACACACTCATCATGTTTAATTATTACTATATAATAATTACTATCACACGCGAAAAGCAGCAGCACCTACAAAGATAAAAAATATACAATAATTTAATTAATAAACAAGGTATATAAAGTAAAAGTAAAAAAGAAAGTAAGTAATAGTTAGAGTTAAGAAAGAATTTAATAAAAAGTTTGACGTTAGAGCAATTTCGGAGCGAGCAAGGAGCGACCTCTGGAGCATTCAGCAATGTCTTCGAAGGAATTGTTAGTATGCCAATTAGGATTTAATTAAAGCTTCTATATATTTGTTGGCACACACTTTGTAGCGGAGCTTTGGAGTTGATACTCATATAAAACTGCAAGCATAAAAGCAATGAACATACATACTATTCCATATCCCCTTAGTTGATAAAAGTGCCGAAAATAAGCAAATAGACTGCATTCATTGAATGCGGTCTATTTGCGTTTTGAGGCATATATTTACTGAGGGGGGTATGAATATGTTTTTGACTGTTATCATCATTCGCTTTCGGAGTATAGTTCGCGTTTCCAACTTTGTCAATGGTAAATGCTACGCACGTGCCTGCGGACACGCCATTGACAAAATTGTTCCCGCTCACTTTTTTGTAATCAAGCGAAGATGACACCACCCCGCAGGCGGTGCTGCCATTTGATTAATTTATATATTCCGTTTCATTTTTCTCTATAAGGTTACACGATTTGACTTTAAAACCCATAGGACTATTTCATTCTTATCCATTCGCCACGATGGTTTTTTTGCGTAATCACATCGAGTGGATTATGTGAGTTAAACCCAACTTTTAAATCATTTCCGAACATTGCAACGTATTCTTTTACCATTTCCATGCTTGAATGCCCCAATATGTTTTGAAGTGATATGATGTCACCACCATTCAAAATCCAGTTTTTAGCGAAGGTGTGCCTAAAAGCATGGATAGATGTCCTTAATACCCCTCGACTTCTATTGTACTGTTTTATTTGTGTTTGAATGGTTCCTTTGCTAATTTGCTCTCCAAATGAAGAACAAAACAAATAATCATCTTTTGTTCCTTTTCGGTATAGTAAATATTCTTTGAGAACTTTACTTAGTGTATCAGATAAAGGGATTATATATTGCTTTCTGTTTTTTAGTTTTAACAATTTAATTTCTTTCTCAGCAAAATTAATATCACCAATTTTTACATTTGCCATTGTTTCTAATCTGTTCCCGGTTCCCAACAAATGATTAATCATTGCCCAATTTCTAAGCTCTGCAAAGTTGCATGTTTTGATATTAGGTTTTTTCAGTAATATAGCAAGTTCCGCTTCTGTATAGGTTTCTTTAATTTTTTTCTCTGCTCTGATTAACTTAACTTTAAATTGGTTTATATACCCATGTTCCATTCCATAATACAAAAGTGCCCTTAATCCTCGCAAATTGGTGTTAATTGTAATGTCGTTTATATCGTCTCTGCTTTTCAAGTATAAAATATATTTGTTTACTATACTTAATGCCATTGAACTACATGGTTGACCCACATCATAAAATTTGGCGAAGGATACAAAACATCTTTCATAAAAGCTTATCGTATAGGGAGAAACATTAAGGCACTTTTTTGATAAAATAAATTCATCAAAAAGTCCATTCAAAGTCAATTCTTCGGCGCCGTCTCTAACATATAATTTTTCCATGATTAATCTCCTCTTTTCTACAATTAATGTATATTCGGACAAAGATAAAATCATGACTTTTGAATCAAATTGACCCATACGATTCCTGTAAAAACTCCAAAAAATCGTGTGGCTACCGTCAACATAATCAAGCAGAGAGATTGCATATGTAAAACACCGTAAAAAAGTGGACAAACCCTTGATAATCAAGGGTTTGTCCACAAAAATATTATGGCGGAGAGCAAGGGATTCGAACCCTCGAATGAGCGTTGACTCATTACACGATTTCCAGTCGTGCTCCTTCGACCAACTCGGACAACTCTCCAAAGATAAGCACCGGTCGGTCATTTCCGGTGCTTTGTTATTATATCGAACCGGCGTAAAAAAATCAAGGGGTAAATCAAATATTTTTTACTTTATCTTCCGGCAGGCTCCCTTCTGTTGAATCATTTTTTCTTTTTCATCTGCGCAACTTTTTTTATTAAGACTGCAAGGGAAGAAAGCACGTGCTCCTCATTGAGCAGCGCCACGATCGCAAAGGCCTCCTGCTCCGTCAACACATGGAAGCTTGTGACAATCGTTCGGATCGGCGCCGTATAGACAGCTTCCAAAAAGTCTCCATATCGCTCGCCCGCCAGTTTGGCAAGCATACCCATGAAGCGTTTGCCCCACTTGGTATCCTTCGCATCCTCCAGGCAGTTGTTGATCGTGAAGCGCTCGCCCGGCTCTATCTGCGCCTTGGGAAGCGACTGGCCGAGAAGCGCCTCAAACTCTCCATCCGGCACCGCCTGCACCGCGCCGGAGGCATAGGAGGGATACTGCTCCTCAAAAGCCGGGAACGATGCGCCCACCACCTCCACGCCCTGTTTCAGGCGGATATCGCGGCTGGAGGCCCCAATGCGGATTTCATATGTGCCGGCGGCCAGCTCCCAAGCGCCTTGTTCCACATTATAATAGGAAAACGCGCGGTCATCGAGCGTGAGCGTGAGTTCCTGCTCTTCGCCCGGCTCCAAAAAGACCTTTTGAAACCCTTTGAGCTCCTGCGGCGCGCGGAAGCCGTGCTCCGCCGGGGCGGCAACATAGAGCTGCGCCGCCTCCGCTCCCGCAACGGCGCCGGTGTTTTTCACTCGGAAGGAAGCGGTAAGCGCATTCCCTTCGCCCACTTTCTTCCGACTGAGCTTCAGGCCAGAATAGGCAAACTGTGTATAGGAGAGCCCAAAGCCGAAGGGGAATAAAACATCTTTTTTCGCCTTATCATAATAGCGGTAGCCGATATAAATGCTCTCCCGATACTCTACAGTAAGCTGATTTCCGGGGAAATAAGCGGCGCACGGGGTATCCTCCAAAGAGAGTGGGAAGGTTTCTGGAAGTTTGCCGCTGGGATTTGCCTCGCCAAACAGCAACTCAGCAACCGCCTCCCCCGCCGCTTCTCCGCCCAGATAGGCTTCCAAAACGCCTTGCACGTCTCCCAGCCACGGCATTAAAACGGGAGAACCATTGTGCAGCACAACAACGGTGTTTTTTTGCACTTTTGCAACTGCTTTTACCAACTCATTATGCGAGTTTGGTAAGTTGAGATGCTTGCGATCGTAGCCCTCAGATTCCATGCGGTCGGTCAGGCCAATAAACACGACAGCGACATCCGCATCCTTTGCCGTTTGAGCAGCCTGGTGCAGCAGCGCGGCATCCACTTCTTCGTTATCAAGAAGGTATCCGGGCGCGAAGGTGAGCTGCGCCTTCCCCTGCGCCGCCTCCCACGCGGAAGTAACGCGATGCGCATGGATATGGGAGCTACCGCCGCCCTGATAGCGCGGCTGCTTTGCAAATTCGCCAAGGAAGGCGACTTTCGCGCCTTCCTTAAGCGGAAGCACATTGTTTTCATTTTTTAGCAGCACCATTGCTTCCCGGGCAAGCTCCCGGGCAATTTCATGATCCTGCTCACGGTCAAAGATGGCCGACCGCTTCCCGTCCAGATACCGCTGAGAGGCTTCCAGAATCCGCCGGACGCAGAGGTCCAAACGGGACTCATGCAGCTTGCCGCTGCGCACAGCCCGGATAATCCGCTGTGTGTTGCGCTCCCCGCTGGACGGCATCTCCAGGTCACAACCGCTGCCAACGCCGAGCACACGGTAATTGGATGCGCCCCAATCGGTCATCACAAAGCCCTCAAATCCCCATTCCTTGCGCAGAACGCGGTTCAGAAGCCACTCGTTCTCCGAGGAATATACGCCGTTGATGCGGTTGTAAGAGCACATGAGCGTCCAAGGTTTCGCCTCCTTGACAACCATTTCAAAAGCTGCCAAATAGATTTCACGCAGTGCGCGTTCGTCTACCACCGCAGAAATCGACATGCGACGATACTCCTGATTGTTCGCTGCGAAATGCTTCACGCTGGTGCCGACGCCTTTGCTTTGCACGCCGCGCACATAGCTTGCCGCGAGTTTGCCCGCGAGATACGGATCCTCTGAAAAATATTCAAAATTCCGCCCGCACAGAGGAGAGCGTTTCATATTCACACCGGGGCCGAGCAGGATGGAGATATTTTCCGCCTGGCACTCCTCGCCAAGCGTTTCGCCGAGCTTTGCGAGCGCCTCCGGGTGGAAGGAACTCGCCATGCCCACGGCGGAAGGGAAACAGACCGCATCAATGCTATCTTTGAATAAACCGCCGTTTGCATCCTCGCGCTCCTTACGCAGCCCGTGCGGGCCGTCGCTGACCATGGTGCGCTCTATTCCCAAACGCGGGCAGTTGCGGATGTGCCAGGAATCTTCCCCGGTGAGAAGCGCCGCCTTTTCTTCCAGCGTCATTTGGCTGATGATTTCCGGGATCGTCATGGGATTCTCCCTCCTATCAATATTTTCTGGAAAGCAGGGCCTCCGCCTCTGCTTTTGTGATCTTGCCCGCATTGCAGTCGGACATAATCTGCACGTCCTTATCCTTCAAATTATAGGCAAACAAAAAGCCGATCGCAAGCAGCTGGCCGATGATCGGCACGATGAAGCTCGCCTTCCACATCCCGCTGACTGTCGCCTGGGAAACGGCAATTTCCACTACCTTGTGCGCCTCCGTAGCAGCTTTTTCCGCAGCCACATCATACCCCACAAATGTGAGCACACCGCCGGTGATAATCGTCGCAACAGCCGCCGTCAGCTTGTTGGCGAATGTCTGGAGGGCAAACGTGATGCCCTCTTTGCGGGTTTCTGTTTTGTAAGTGCCGTATTCCACACAGTCCTGCGGGATCGCGCCCATCAAAATGGAGGGCAGAATCGCCAGCACCGCAATCACGACCAGGCAGGCGATGGCCAAAGTACGGTTTTGGTAGCCGACGAACAGAGTGATCGCATTCATCAGAATCGTTGCGATCATGCAGAAGCGATAGACGACGATCTTATCAAACCGCTTGAAAATCTTGCCGGAGAACAGGAACAAAATGCAGATTGGAATGACTGAAATGGCAACGACCATCGACATATATTTCACATCGCCAAGGCAATATTTTGCAACATAAATGAGCATCGAAACTGCAATGCTGCCTGAGATCATGCGATAAGCATAGAAATAGAGCAGATATTTGTTATGGATCAGATACTCCCACGTATCCCGCAAGGAGGCCGGTTTTTCCAGCATCTCCTCCTTCACTTTATACCGCTCTTTTCCAAAAAGGCTGATCAGCGACATAGCCAGGAAAGAAACCACCGCAACAATGATCGCGGCCTTGAGGTAGCCGTTATTTTCCGCATACGGAACCAAAAACACAGTGGCCAGCGCAGCTGCAAGCGAGCCGCCCACCGTGCCCGCGGTCATAAAGCCGGAGCGCTCCTTTACGCTGGAGGTCATAGCGGTCGGCAGAGCGAAAATCGGCGCGTCGCAGAGCGTATAGCAGGTATCCCACAGCAGGTAGGTCACCACAGCCAGCACAATTTTGAGTGTTGGGCTCATGCCCGCATTGAGGCAAAACAGCGCGATCGTGCTCAATGGGATCAAAATGGTGGAGATGCGAAGCCAGGGTAAAAATTTGTGTCCTGATTTGAACTTCACCGCATCCACGATGAGGCCGAACAGCGTATCATTCACGGCGTCCCAAACCTTGCCAATTGCCAGAATGATGGACACCACCGCCGGAGCCATCAGCACGGAATCCGTGTAATAATACATCAGGCATTGGGAAACGATGGTATACACCAGCCCCTGCCCTAAAAAATAGACGCTGTAGGAGATTTTCTCCTTCGCCGTGGCCTGATGGTGCTCAACCAGGGGCGATACCGCTTCTTTTTCTTTTGCCATTTTCATTGCGCATCTCTCTCTTTCTTTTCCTGACGGAGACGGCTTACGAAATCCATAAGATCCGCCCAGGTTAATGCGTGATACCAGTAATTCAGAGCATCCCGGATTCTGGCGCTCTTTTTCATGTTCCAAACTGCTTCCGGCGCTGGCTCAATCCCAAGCTCGCTGATGAGCGGCAGGAAGCGCTTCACGCGGCGCCGGAACGATTGCGCGTCCTTCCCCTCTGTGCCGCACCAGCCTGTTTCGGCCACTGCGGCCATGCGCGGAAAGGCCATATATCCAACCTTTTTCATATCCGGCATATATTCCGTCCAGATCGGGGCTTCCACGCCAATTGTGCTCTCCCTGCGCTTCTGCTCTGGGAAAAACGGATCATAAGCATACGCCCGATCCAGCGGGATTTGGCCATAGCAGGAGTCGAGATAATAATGCGAGCAGGGCGACTGAATAACCGCGCCGCCCGTATCGGCGTGCGCGACGGTGGAGGCGTCGTCCCCGCCCACCCAATATTGCAGCGTGACCGCCGGGCTGAGGCGGCCGCCCCCCTTGAGTGCGTCGTTCCATACGACCGCCTCGCGTCCGTGGGATTTGAGGAAATCCGCCATACGGTCTGTGAACCAGCATTGCAGCTCAACCTCGCTTTTGAGGCCCTCCTGCCGCATTTTCCGCTGGCAAAGCGGACAGGCCTTCCAGTGATCCTTGGGCGCTTCGTCTCCGCCCAAATGAATCCGCTTGCCTGGAAACAGTTCCATCACCTCCGTGAGGATGCTTTCCAGCGCGGCGTAGGTTTCCTCTTTCCCGGCACAGAGCGTATCCGCATGTACGCCGCCCCGCGTTTTCACCTGTACCGGCTTTCCATCGCACGAAAACTCCGGGTAGGCGGAAAGCAAGGCCGACGCATGGCCCGGCATCTCAATTTCCGGAATCACGGTAATCTGCCTCTCCGCGCAGAAGGCGACGATCTCACGGATCTCTTCCTTTGTATAAAAGCCGCCGTGCGGCCCCGCCTCCCGATAGCGGCCAAAGTTGGAACAGGGCCGCATCGAAGCGAGCTGCGTCAGCTTGGGGAAAGCGTCGATCTGGATGCGCCAGCCCTGATCATCCGTCAGATGCCAGTGGAAGCGGTTGAGCTTCATGCGTGCGGCGGCCTCGATGAGTCGCTTCAAATCGGTGACCGGGAAAAAGTGACGCACGCAGTCGAGCATGAAGCCGCGATGCGCAAACACAGGAGCGTCCACGATTTCGCACAGTGGAAGCTTTCCGCCATTCTGCCGTTGAAGCTGCCGGAGCGTTTGCTCCGCATAGTAAAAACCGACCTGCGTTTTGGCGCGCATCTCAATGGCCTGCGCGCCGATTTTCAGGCGATAGCCCTCTGTCTCTAGGGAATCGTCGCCTATTTGTTTCACCTGCTGTAGCTCGCCCTGATAGAAGCCCTCTCCTATCTGTAGCTCACGCGGTTTTGGCAAAATGGAATCGATCATGCCGGGTTCCCTCCCTTACTCAGAGAAACAGTGATCAACTGTACGTCATTATCCGCAATGGCTGTTTCCAAAATCACGCCGGAGCCTGACTGGCGGAACGGCAGCTCTTCCGGCTTCAGCCGGCTTTTTTCCTCTATTTCAGCCGCCTGCTCCGGCGTGAGCAGGTCGGGGGAACCCAGTTCCTTCCACAGGGGCAGTGGGTTCCCGTGCGTTCTGTCGATGCGCCAGCGGCGAACCGATTGGATTTCGCGGCCGGTCTGAAGTGTGATCTGAACCGGCTCCGCCGCCCCTTCCCGCATCACATAGGATTGATGGTAAACAAGCAGCTGGATTTCATCCGCCGAGCGGAAGGCGGCAAGCTCCACATCCTCATGTGTCGTGGGCAGGATATAGCGCTCGTCCCCCAGCAACTTGAGCAGGTAAAACGCCCAATAGCTCGGCTTCGGGATTCCATAAATATTCATCAGGCCAAAGGAGCCGGTAAACGGCTGCGGCAGAAAGGTGCTTTCCTCAAAAATATCGGAAAAGCACCAGAAGGAACAGCCCTCCATGAGATATTGGCAATCCATCACATGCTTGATAATATAGGAGGAGGATTGCGTGGTATCGTGCAGCGGCGCAGTGCAGGTGGGGTTCACATTCCACTCCGTATAAAGCAGAGGGATCTCCCCCGCCTCCTGCCGCGCCTGCTGTGCCTGCCGGAGCATGGAATCCTTTTGAATAAGCGGTAAAAGCTGCGGGCGGTACATCATTTTGCGGATCACCTGCGAGATGTTATCACCCGGGTTCCGTTTGGCCGCAAACAACATACGGCCGATATTCTCCCTCGTTAAAATCGGCAAACCGATATCATCGCCGGGGTAGTGGTGCGTGGAGAGAAAATCAAGCGGCAGCCGCTCCTTCTCACAATAGGCGCGCATTTCCGGCAGCCAGCGGTTCTGCGAGGTGGCGGGGCCGCCCACGCGGATATTGGGGTCAATATCCTTAATGGCGTTGACAGTAGTTTTATAGAGAAGAAAATATTCCGCCTGCGAACCTGTCCAGAAAAATCCGCGTAAATCCGGCTCATTCCAGACCTCGAAAAACCAACTCTCAATTTCCGATTTTCCATAACGGCCAATCAAAAACCGGATAAAATCCTGAATCAGCCGCCGCCAAGCCTCCTGCTCCTTGGGCGGCGTGACGTTTCCTTTATAGTGAAATACCGTCCGTTTCCCCCGCCCCATCACAGAGGGCATGAAACCGAGCTCCACAAAGGGCTTGATGCCAATCTCCAGCAGCGCGTCATAAACGACGGCAACCTGATAAAACGACTGCGTTTTTACCTTTTTGCTGCCAGGCAGGGGCAGATACTTGTGAAAAGAGGTGACAACCTGCATATCGTCATCAAAAATGCCGTGGAAACGAACCCGCTGGAAGCCGAGCTCCTCATGCGCCCTGCGGAGCTGTTTCTGATAATCCGCACGCTGCGCCAGAGCCGCATGACCGCTGCCGATGCAGAATTCCCAATAGCGGTCGTTGGGCTTGGTATCGGCCCTTTCATTCAGAGTAAAAGATTTCATAAAGACCTCCATACGACTACATTTTAAACTGCGATGCTTTTGGGAAGCAAGGCTCGAAAGGAGTTAGCTATCTCCTGCATGTTCTCTCGGCTCTCCGGCCAATCCGGATGGACGACGTTAAAAATCACAAGCTTTTTGGCGCAGAATTTTGCGCCGTATTCTAAGATGCCCATTCAGAATCACTCCTTAGGCGGAATAATCCATCATCATCTGGAAGCGGACGTCGCATTTGATTTCATAGGACGGGATACTCAGCTTCATATCGCCCTTTACCGTTTGCTGATACGTAAGAGAGGCTTTTTCAATTTTACCGTCTGCGGCAAGCGTCACGGTATATGTGCCGGCACTCAGCGTAGTTTGAATCGACTTTGTCTTGATGTTTGCAAGTGGGAACATGGCCTTTCCATAGGCTTTCGACATGCCGCCAACCTGCTCGAAATTGACGAGATCGAGGTATCCGCCCGCTCCGTCGGTGATGCCCTGATCGCCGGATTTTGCTTTCAGGCGGATCGTCAGCACACGTTTGCCGCCGGTTTCCTTACAGGTCGCGGATTCCACCAGATTCTCCTGCAGGGTGGGCAAGGTAACCGCTTTTTGAGCTTTATCCGTGCCATTGAAGATCGGAGCGGCCTTTTCTTTATCTTCTACCAGATCAAACTGTGCATTGTCAAAATTACCCGGCGACCAGAGCTTGCCATAGGTCAGCTGGCGGTTGTATTTCGTGCGTTTGAGGCTGCTCTTTTTCGTGCCTGCCTGGTAAAGAGCCAGCACCTCCGTTTTGCTCAGATCCTTCCCAGAATTCGGTGAAGCGGCCGTATTCTTTTCAGTGGAGGGAGGCGTCTGGCCATTTTGGCTCTGCGCCTCCTCCGTGTCGGCAGGCGTTTGCGCGGAGTCCTCCTCCGGCGCCGTTTCAGACATATCGTCAGCCTGTGCAACGGTTTCGCCCGGAGTAGCCTCGGAGAGATCCACCGCAGCATCCCCTGTGCTATCAGGCTCATCGGCCGGCGTATCCTTGCATGCGGCAAGAGAGAATACCATCGCCAGCGCGCAGCATCCCGCCAAAATTTTTGTAAACAATTTCATCATATTTCCTCCATTCAGATTTTCACAAGAAAGCGCTTTCTTATGGTTCGTTTTTATTAATTCCTACTATATTCGAAATGGAGGATCTAAACAATGCCCTGATTTATGAAAAAATATCGGTATTTCTTCACAAATGGACACAAAGTATGTTATAATCGTAACAAACAGATTGTCTGTTGCATTTGCCGGGAGGGTTCCATATGGATTTAAAACGCATTTATCAAATGCTTTCCAAACTGGATGCGGATGAAGAGATCGGGTATGCTTATTACCGGCAAACTGGTAAAAATTTGGACTTTTTCGATATGAATCGCATCAAGCTTCACGCACCTTCTGGTGCGAAGGATTTTGATTTTAGCTATTTGGAATCGGAGGAGGCCATCCATTCCCGGGCCGAGATGGAGGATTACATCAACCGAACCGGGGCCGACCTTCTCCATGAACAGAACCATATTGCAAAGGATTGCAATGTAGAGCTGAACTACGTGCCGCAATACCTGGATATCCCCGCCCATCAGCACGATTTTTTTGAGATTGTTTACACCCTGCATGGCAAATGCGGGCACCGGGTCGAAACGCAGACAATCGAAATGCAAACCGGCGATATTGTCATCATTCCGCCCCATATCGAACATTTTGTTTTTTCTCTGCCAAAGAGCCGCTCTGTTAACATTAAAATCCGCAAAAGCACCTTTGATCGTGTTTTTATCAATATTCTGCAAAATAAAACGGTCTTGTCCGACTACTTTGCCCAAACACTTTACTCCCAAAATTATCAAAACTCCCTGACCTTTCACTGCGGGGACGACGCCTTTCTGCTGGAGCTCCTGCTCTATATATACGCACAGCAGGAGGAAAACAAGCCCTATGCAAACCATGTGATTGATGGGCTGATCACCACCTTTTTTTCCTATCTGATTCAGAATTACAATGAGAGCGTTGAAATTTCTTCCGCCAACACAGGGCTGAATCAGCGCATGGCGGAAATTAAATCCTACATTCATTTAAATTACGCTACCACTTCACTAAAACAAACCGCCGAGCACTTTTACCTCAGCGAGCCCTATCTGAGCTCGTTGATTAAGCAGCAGACCGGGCAATCCTTTTCGGACATGCTTAGGCAGATTCGTATGCAGCATGCCCGTGACCTGTTGCTTCGCACCAATATGAAAATTGACGATATCTGTGAAAGCGTGGGGTATCGAGATACCACACAATTCATCCGCACCTTTAAGACGATTTACGGCACAACGCCGAAGCAGTATCAGAAAAAACAGGGAAAAAATCTTAACTGAAAAAATAGTCGCAAGCCGACAGCATCAACTGCCAGAGGTGCGGCCAGAATGACATTAATAATAGCGCGCTGCAAACCGTTGATAATCCGGTTTGCAGCGCGTCTTTTATAGATTTCACTTTCCTATCGTTTCACTATTTTACTTTCCTGCGGTGCAAAAACACAAGCACGCCTCCGGCCATTACCGCCGTTAAAGCAAGGGCAATTCCCGCCGTGCTCTCGCTAGTAGCGGGGATATCCGGCTCATCGACAGAAGTTCCTGTCTCCTCATTCTGGCTGGCCCCCTGCTCCGTTTCATCCTGCCGGTCGGCTAAATCCGGCTTCTGCGTAGCATCCGGTTGCTCTGTATCCGCCTGTGTTTGGTCAGACGAATCAGGAGCATCCGGGCTGGAGGCATCCGGCTGTGATGGAGTCGGCGCTGTTTCATCTTCGGCAGGGTTCTGCACATCCTCTGTCAAATCCTCCAGCCTCCAAAGCTGCGTCCCATAGAAGGGATTTGCCGTGCCAAGGCACAGCCCGGCATCCGTTTTGGCAAATACGCGGCAGCCGTGATTGTAGGGGTCGCCAAAGCCATTTCAGGTAATAACATCAAAATTGACGCCGTCTTCAGACACCAAAAGATCAAAGCCGCGCTCACCTTTGCTCAGATATTTACACACGCCGATAAAATAATAGAAATTATCTACTGTATCCTGATTAAAGATGTCATCCAGCTTTTCGGTCACTGACTCCGGCAGATAGTCGCGGACCTTTTCATAAAGGGCAACCGCCTTCTGCAGCAGAGAATAGAATTTTTCGGTTGAGGCGAGATCATTCGCACCGCCCTTATCAAGCAGAGATGACATGCTCTGCATCGTAGCGACCATCGTGGAAATCTCGGCACTACGAGCCACCTTAGCATCATTCTGAAGCAGGAGATTCAACAATTTGATGATATACTCAAACTGCGTTTTCCACTCATCCGGTGTACGGTGAAGAATATCTCCATTGGTAAACTGCATCAGCGGATAAGCAAGGCCGCCGATATCAAAAGTACCAACATAGAGCTTTCCGTTATAGCTCTCCATGCGCCAGACATACTGATTGAGATTGCTGCCAAGGCCAGGGCCCAGATTCCCCTTGACCTCCGGGAAAAGTTCGTTGGCTTCGCCCGCCACCAGCTCAATATTCTCCTGAGCATCCATCCGCCATAGGCAGACGGGAGAATCCAGATCCTTATAAAGCTCCTCAAAATCCATCTGAAGTGCGCCGGGCAGCGCGATCATCGGGTCGTTATAGCCACCAATGTAAAGATAGCCGTCGTGCACGATCAGATTTGCCGCGCCGGAACGGTCCGCGCCCAGGCCAAAGGGATAACGGGCCCCGTCCGCTTCATCGCCAATGATCAGGCGGTAGGACCATTTGCCCGTCGCCTCATCCTGCTCCCCGCAGAACATGGCAAACGCCTGCTTATTGCCTGCCTTGCCGGTAACGACGGTAAAATAGAGCTTGTCTTGGAAGCCGATCATATCCCAGATCGCGCCGCCGAAAATGCTGTCGTTATACATATAAGCAGGATAATCGAGCAGATCCTCCTGCGTGCCGATCGTTTCAAAGGATGCCTGTCCCTCGGAGGGATTCTTGGAGGCCACAATATATGTTCCGTTATTACCGATCATGCTGGCGATCAGCATCCCATTGACAGACGTCAAGCCGCGGATACTCACAGACACAAAAGGATTGCTCGGTTTCTCACTGGTGTAAACAATCTTTGTGCTATCGTTATTCTCCGGGTCAATTTCCAGCAAATAAGGTGGTGCAGATGCCGCTGCAAAATAAAGTTTCCCATTAAAAATCGTCGCTGCGCGGTAACCACCCATCGCTTTGGGCTCCGCGACCATCTTCACTTCACCAGTACGCACATTCACACGCACTAGAATACTACGCTGCGCACCGGTGGGATTGTTTTCTTTATCTCCCATATAGAGCGTTCCATTAAAAAGAGCGTCAATTCCGGCCTTGAACACATCAGGATCCATTCCGCTTTGCTTGGCCATAATATTAATCGTTGTGGCGATTGCAGCATAGCATGTGCCAACATACATATAATCTCCATACCCAACGGCGGACCAGGAATAATTCTGACCGCGGTCATTGACTCCGCTGTCATACTCAATGATACCATCAACCTCTCCCACACCTGTATCCGGATGGGAAAACTTTTCTGCCGTATAGTTGCCCGACGGTGACGTATAGCGAAGCGGTTTGTCGGCAGCTAAAGCCGTCGTAAAGCTGAACACAATCGTCAAGGCCAGCAATACAGCAAGTCCTTTTTTGATCTTCAACATATTCTCTATCCTCTCAAAATTTTTAGGCTTATAGCGAGCCTATATTTATCATAATAAATATAAGGGGATAAAGCAATGTCTTAAGGCAAAAAAATATTAAATATATATAAATTTATTATATAATTGGATATATTTTCAAGCGAATTAATTTCAAGCATCTGGATAAAACATTGTATTTTTCACGTACCTATGCTACCATATTAAAAAAGCTGTTATAAGCGGGAGGTGCTTCATGACCATTCTATATGAGCTGGGAAGTAATCTTTATGTCAACCTGACCAACCGCTGTCCCTGCCGCTGCTCTTTTTGCATCCGCCAAAAGAGCAAAAGCGTGGGAACCGGGGACGATCTATGGCTGGAGCATGAGCCCGATTTTGACGAGGTGATCCAAGCGTTTGGGCAGAAGGAGCTCTCCCGTTATCAAACGGTCGTATTCTGCGGATACGGCGAGCCGCTGGAGCGCATTGATCTGCTGCTTGCGGTGTGTAAATACCTCAAAGAAAAAGACCCGGACTGTATGATCCGGGTCAACACCAACGGTTTGAGCGACCTCATCCATGGCTTTCCCACGGCGTGCCTGCTCAGGCACCTGGTGGATTCTGTTTCGATCAGCTTAAACGCGCCGGACGCTGCCTCTTATAACCGGCTGTGCCGACCAAGCTTTGGGGAAGCCGCCTTTGACGCAATGTTAACCTTTGCCAGGGAATGCAAACGCCTGCTGCCGGAAGCCGTTCTCTCCGTGGTAGACTGCATCTCAGAACAGGAGCTGGCGGAATGCAAAAGGGTGGCGCGGGAAGCCGGCCTCCCCCTGCGCATACGCGAATATGCGGAATAGCTGCGGTCAGAAACGCCGCTATTTAAATTTACGCAGGTTTGCCGCAAAAATTCCTCCCAGCGCGCCGCACAGCAGCATGACGGCGGCCATGATGTAAAAATGGGCGCCGACCGAACCATGATTTGCCGCCAACGCCATGATGCAGGCAACTGCCGTCAACGGAAGAGCAGCCAGAATGCCGAAGGGAAGGCCCTTTTTGTGAAACGGCCTCGTTACGACAAAGCCGGATAAAAAAGCGGCAAAGCAGCATGCCAACAGGCCCAAAACATAAACGACCGCTCCTGTAAGGTCGGATTTTACAATAATAGAAGAAAAAATTGCTATCATCAGGAGCATGACAATCATGCCCACTATAAAGCCAATCACAATACGCAGGAGTAGCGCGCGTGCTTCATTTTGCTCAGATGCATTTTTCTTTTTCCCTTTGCTCATAAAAAATCCCCCTCACATTCTCTGATAAAGAATATGAGGGGAATCCTAAGGATATGCCGGAAATTATTCTTCGTCTTTTTTCGCCTGTGCAGTCTCTTCCGCCTTTGCGGAAGACACTTCGTCCAGATCTTTTTTCCTGCCGCGACGTTTTTTACCGCCCTCCTCGGCAGAACGCTTTGCACGCTCCTCCTGCGCCTTAGCCTGTGCGGCCTCACGCTCGGCGGCAAGCTTTTCATTCGCGGTGTTATTTGTCTGCACAGCCCAACGTGCAACACGCATCTTATTGCGGTCTGCGCCGGTTTCAATAATCAGGGAATCCTCTTTGACCGTGACAACGCGGCCCATAATCCCGCCAATTGTTGTGATTTCATCGCCTACCTGAAGGCTATCGCGCATCTCCTGCTCTTTTTTCTGCTGCTTCTTCTGCGGACGGATCATGACAAAATACATAATCGCGAACATGGCGACCATTAAAAGGATCATGGTAAACGGGGATGAGGACGCCGTACCGCTGCCTGAAGTTAATAAATGGAATGCTATCATTCAATTGCTACCTCCATGATTTTTATAATACTGCTATTATACCTGTAACAAAAGGAATATGCAAGCATCAAAATACAGATTGTACTATAAAAAGCACGCAAGAAATACAAACGCGCAAAAAGGATGAATCCATATGGAATACTGGGACGTATGTAATGTCTACGGCGACCGAACCGGCCAAATCCGGCCCAAAGGCGCCTTTTTTGAGCCCGGTGAATATCACCCGGCGATGGAGGCATGGATCAAAAACAGCCGCGGGGAAATTCTGATCCAGCAGCGCAGTGCACAATGTGAAATTCTGCCGGGCGTTTGGGGGTTGACAACCGGGCGGATGATCGCTGGAGAAAACACGGAGCAAGGATGTATCCGGGAAATCAGGGAAGAGCTTGGCCTCTGCGTTACTCTCTCTCAAATTCAATTTTTAAAAAGGATCCCGCGCGGAGAATTATTGTGGGATATCTATTTGGTGCAGGACGATACGCCTATGGAACGCTTCCAGTTACAGGCAGAAGAAGTGGCGCGGGCAAAATGGGTGTCTCCCATTGCGTTTCGAACCTTGCTGGAAACGGGCAAACTATTTCGATACCCGGAGATAGAAGAAATCCTGTCGCTGGTGGAAGCGGCATAGAAACCAGGTAAAATAAAATGAGCAAAGGAGTGGCTGCCATGCAATTTATTGTAGAGGAACACAAAATTTATGCCCAAAGTAAGGCTGGAGAACGGCTGGCCGAAGTGGATTTCCCCGCATTGGAGGGAAACACGGTTTCGATCGACCATACGTTCGTAGACCCATCGCTGCGTGGTCAGGGCGTGGCGGGCACACTCATGCAAATGGCTGCCGAAGAACTCAGGCGGTCTGGCAGAAAAGCCGTGCCGGTTTGCTCCTATGCGCAAAAATGGTTTGACGCACATCCAGAGCAGGCAGATTTGCTTGCCAGCCAATCAGTATAGAATCAAAACGCGCAGCAAAAGAAAGCACTTTTGCTGCGCATATGAAAAAATGATCGTTAAAAAAGACCGGACGCCCCTGGGGAGCGTCCTAACAGGGATCAGAAACACATTGCTTTCGCATGCTGCTGTTTTTCAAGCAGACCCTGCTTCCTCCCTGCCGACTATAGTATGTGAAGCGCCGCATGGGAAATGCCAGGAAAAAAGCGCCGTAAAAAAATGGACAAATCCGAATATACAGAAAGGACAGCAATCTGCGTTAGGAAGTGCCGGTGGGCTCGGAAGCAATCTGCTTGTTGCATGATACGTCACAAAAAAATTCCCGCAATGAAAATACATTGCGGGAATTTTTGTGATTTCATGGAATTTACATTGTGTATTGTGCTTAGCCTTCCATTTCCGCAAGGCTCTGCTCCAGCATCTGGATTTTTTCTTCCAGCTTCGCCGCCGCATCGCGCTGATTCTCCACGATATGCGCCGGAGCTTTCGAGGTGAACTGCTTGTTATTGAGCTTTGCCTGCACGCCTGTAAGCTGCTTTTGCGTATTCTCCAGCTCTTTTGTCAAGCGCGCCTTTTCCGCCGCTAAATCCACCAGCTCACCCATCGGGATATAGAGCCGCGCGCTATCCGCCACAATCAGCACAGCGCCGGGGATATCAAAGGAGGAGCCAACCGTCACCTCGGAGGCATAAGCGAGCCGCTGGAAAAACACAGCCGCGCCGCGGAAGGTCTCCTCATCCGCCGTTTCGATATAGACATGCGCCTTTTTGGAGGGCGGAACATTCATTTCGCTGCGGCGGTTGCGCACTGCGCGGATGGCCTGCATAATGCGCTCCATCTGCGCCTCCTCCGCGGAGAAAGCGAGCGAAGGATCATAAACCGGCCATGGGGAAACGAGAATCGCCTCGCCGTCATGCGGAAGCGTCTGCCAAATCTCCTCCGTAATAAACGGCATGAAGGGGTGCAAAAGTTTGAGCGTATTGCTCATCACATAGACGAGCACGGCCTTGGCAGGCTCCGCCGCCTCCCCGCCCTGCTGAAGGCGAATTTTGGCAAGCTCGATATACCAGTCGCAGAATACATCCCAGATGAAATCATACAGCTTCTGCACCGCCATGCCGAGTTCAAATTTCTCAAGGTTATCCGTTACCTCTTTGACGACGGTGTTAAACTGGCTCAGAATCCATTTATCCTCCAACGCCAGCTCCTCCGGCAGATGCGGGGCCGGCTCATTTTCACCGAGGTTCATAAGGATAAACCGCGCCGCGTTCCAGATCTTATTGGCAAAATTGCGGCTCGCCTCAACCTTTTCATCAGAAAAACGCATATCGTTGCCCGGGCTGTTGCCTGTGGCCAAAGCAAAGCGCAGCGCATCCGCGCCATACTGCTCAATCACTTCCAACGGGTCGATCCCGTTGCCAAGGGATTTAGACATCTTGCGCCCCTGCGCATCCCGCACGAGTCCATGGATCAGCACGGTATCAAACGGTTTCTCCCCAGTGTATTCGCATGCGGAAAAAATCATGCGCGCCACCCAGAAGAAAATGATATCGTAGCCGGTGACCAGCGTGTTGGTCGGATAATAGTGCTCAAGCTCCGGCGTTTCATCCGGCCAGCCGAGGGTGGAAAACGGCCAGAGCGCAGAGGAAAACCAGGTGTCAAGCGTATCCGGATCCTGCACAATTTTTTGAGAGCCGCACTTCGGGCAGGCGGTCAGCTCCTCCCGGCTGACAATCAGCTCGCCGCAATCCGGGCAATACCAGGCGGGGATCCGATGGCCCCACCAGAGCTGACGGGAAATGCACCAATCCTTGATGTTATCCATCCAATTGAAATAAACCTTACTCATCCGCTCCGGAATAAATTTCACCGTGCCATCACGCACGATATCGATCGCGGGCTTTGCAAGCGGCTCCATTTTGACGAACCACTGCTTCGAAACGCGCGGCTCGACCGTTGTGTGGCAGCGGTAGCACGAGCCGACATTGTGCTTCATCGGCTCGACCTTGACGAGATATCCGCCCGCCTCCAGATCTTTGACGATTTCTTTGCGGCACTCGTAAATATCCATGCCCGCATATTTGCCGCACGCTTCTGTCATATGGCCGTCGTCCGTCATCACGTTGATGACTTCGAGATTGTGCCGCAGGCCAACCTCAAAGTCGTTCGGGTCGTGGGCGGGCGTAATTTTCACCACGCCGGTTCCGAAATCCATTTCCACATATTCATCCGCGATCAGCGGGATTTCCTTATTGACCAGGGGCAGGATCAGTTTTTTGCCCACCAGGCTCCGATAGCGCTCATCCTCCGGATGGACGGCCACGGCCGTATCGCCGAGCATTGTTTCCGGACGAGTGGTTGCAAGCTCAACATAGCCGCTGCCATCCGCAAACGGGTAGCGCACATGCCAGAAGGAGCCGTCCTTCTCTGCATACTCCACCTCCGCGTCGGAAATAGAGGTCTGGCAATGGGGGCACCAATTGATGATGCGCTCACCGCGATAGATCAGGCCTTTCTCATACAGCCGGACAAACACTTCGCGCACAGCCTTTGAGCAGCCTTCATCAAGCGTAAAGCGTTCGCGCTCCCAATCGCAGGAAGAGCCGAGCTTTTTGAGCTGCTCCACGATCCTGCCGCCATACTGCGCCTTCCACTCCCATGCGCGCTTTAAAAAGCCCTCACGGCCAAGGTCATCCTTGGTCAGGCCCTCTTTTTTCATCGCCTCGACGATCTTCGCCTCCGTGGCGATGGAGGCATGATCCGTGCCAGGCAGCCAGAGCGTATCATACCCCTGCATCCGGCGGAAACGGATCAGGATATCCTGCAGCGTTTCATCGAGCGCATGGCCCATGTGAAGCTGCCCTGTAATATTGGGCGGCGGGATCACAATGGTATAGGGTTTCTTCTCCGGGTCGAGCTTTGCATGGAAATAGTGTCCGTCCAGCCAGAACTGATAGATGCGGTTTTCCACATCCTGCGGGCTGTACTGTTTGGCCAGTTCCTTTGCCATCCTTTAATTTCCTCCTCAATCCGCCCTTTCACGGCGGACTACGGTCATTTTCTATTTATTATCCCATTTGGCCATTCGTTTGTCAAGAAAAAAGGCGGTGCCTATGCCCAAAGCGGTCGAACCGAATAAACAGATGAAAACATGGGATCCATTGCGCCAGCGCATGCAATAAATTGTATAATCTGCTCAAGATGGCTGCAATATGACTACTTTTTTCGTGCTTTTCTTGTGTTTCTTCGCAAAAACGTGTATGATATTTTTCGTAAAGATAAAACTGTATGCACCAAGGAGCACCAGTATGGATATCAAAAAGGACGACTTGCTTGTAAATCCCCCCAAACAATTCCGCCCAATCCCCCTTTGGTCTTGGAACGCACGCTTGTGTAAGGAAAAAACGGCCCGGCAAATCGCGCAGATGGAGGAAGCCGGGATCGGCGGCGTTGTGATACACGCGCGCGGAGGCCTTCGCACCGGCTATATGGGCCATGAATGGATGGAAAATATCCGCACGGCGGCGGCAGCCTGCCAAAGGCGTGGGATGGCTGCATGGTGCTATGATGAAAATGGCTGGCCAAGCGGCAGCGCAGGCGGTTTGGTAAGCGGAATGGGCGGGAAATACCAGCAAAAATACCTGCGCTGCTCAAACACGCAGCCGAAGCGGGGTGTGAAGCCCATTGCGAGCATTCTGGTACAAGGCCGCCTCTGCTATTTCTATTATGAGATCAATGAGAATTATGTAGATTTGCTGGAACCAAAAGTAACGGAGGCCTTCCTGCGCAACGTCCACCAGCAGTATAAAAGGCGCTTAGGCAATCACATAGAAAGTTTGGCGGGATTCTTTACAGGCGAGCCTCAGCTTTCACGCAGCGGCTATCCCTGGTCGCCTTCGCTGCCGGTGGAATATCAAAAACAATATGGGGAATCCCTGCTGGAAAAGCTACCGGATCTTTTTTTCCACAGTGACACGGCTTATAGGACGCGCATCCGCTTTTGGCGGCTCGTCACCGAGCTTTTTACAGAGCGCTATACAAAACAGGTTGCCGGATGGTGCCATGAAAATGGACTACAGCTGGCCGGCCATCTGGCCTGTGAGGAAACACTGGCCGGCCAACTCACCGCGAACGGCGCGTGCATGCCGCAATACATCTGTTTCGACATTCCCGGCGTCGATTGGTCCGGCCGCCGCACCGCCGATTGCCTGACCGTTTTGCAGGCTGCCTCCGTTGCGCACCAGCTTGGAAAACGGCAGATCCTGAGTGAATCCTTTGCTATGTGCGGCTGGAATGTCAGTTTTGAGGAGCAGCGCTGGATTGCGGAATGGCAGATGGTGCGCGGTGTTACGCTTCTATGCCAGCATCTGATGCCTTACGGCCTTGCTGGTATCCGCAAACGGGATAATCCGGCGGCGCTTTTTGTGCAGCAGCCATGGTGGAAGGAATACCGCCATTTTAATGATTTTGTCAGCAGGGTTGGAATGCTTCTCACACGGGGAAACGCCCATTTCAGCGTGCTTCTGCTGCATCCCCAGCAATCCGCCTGGGCGCTTTATGACGGCAGCGAAGCAAGCGGGGCGAAAATCGGCAGGTTCGACAAGGCCCTGCTCTCCATCATTCAAATGTTGGAGCATGCGCAAATCCCCTTCCATCTGGGAGACGATCAAATGCTCAGCCGGCACGCCAGCGTGGAGGGCAGCCGCCTCTGTGTGGGCGCCCAGCGCTACCGGGCGGTTATCATCCCGCCATGCCTCTCGCTGGACGCCCGTGTGGTTGCGCTGCTCGCGCAGTTCGCCCAAAACGGTGGATCCATTCTCTGTGCGGAAGCAGAAGTGCCCAAAGCGCAGGTAGAAGGAGGCATCCCCTACCTGTCAGACGGCGTTTCCTGTGCAGAACTGCGGCGGCTTGCCGGGATCTTTCCCCGCGTTCCACTGCATCAAATCATACAAGCGCTCCCTTCAGGCTGCCGCCCTTTTTCTATTCAGCGCCCAGATGGTTCTCCCGCTGCGGGCATCGCTGCAACCGTGCGTGATTTTGACCGGGAAGGCGTGCGCATGTGTTATTTGGTGAACCAACATGCGCACGCCACGCCGCTTATAATCCACGTGAATGGGGCGGCTGTGAGCCGGTTTGACCCTTTTACCGGAAAACAAAGCCCGGTTTCATGCGGGCAGGAGGATGGAGCGCTATGCTTTGCCATCACGCTTGAGCCGCATGGAAGCGCAATCTTTTTCGTATTTGAAAAGCCACATCCATCACCGGCAAAGCGGAAGAAGGCGGCAGCCTCTGTTCCCCTTGCGTCTATCCGTCCATGCCTTTCGCCAACCTGGGAGATCGTCCGCAGCGATCTCAACGCCATCACGCTTGACCGCTGCGACTGTTTTTTCAATGGGATGCTTGTAGAAAAGAATATCCCGGCCATTGAAATGACTGAACGCGCCTGCATGCTGGGGCAACCGGTGGAGCTGCGCCTTACCTACCGCTTCCATATCTCCCAACCGCTCAACGGTCCACTTTTTCTGGTATGCGAAACGCCAAAAAATTATCGTTTTACCATCAACGGCAAGCTTGCCCGCCTCACGCCGCGCGGCTTCTACCGCGATCCGGCCTTCGAAAAGCTGAATATCACCAAATGGATTCAGCCAGGCGAAAATGAGCTGTGCATGGAAACCTGTTTTCAGCAATACGATTCCGTATACCGGAATTTTCAGGTGGCGGGGCAAGGCTGTGAGGCCATTCGAACCCGCCTGACCTATGAGGAAGAGATTGAGGCCGTTTATCTGCTCGGGCATTTTCGAGTGGAAACTCCCGGCGATTTTCAACCTGGCCAACGGAAGAGCAGCCTCTACCATGGCAGCTTTTCACTTGCGCCGCCCTCCCCCACCGTATGCGCCGGAGATCTTGCCAAACAGGGCTTCCCATTCTTCAGCGGGCAAATCACCCTGCGCAACACGTTCCACCTCACCCAGGAGGAGTGCATGGGCCGCTGCCTGCGCTTTGCCCAACGCGGCGCAACCGTGCTCGCCGTCCGCGTCAATGGAAAGCTCGCGGGCAAGCTTTTTTGGCAGCCCTATGAAATAGACCTCAGCAGGTTTCTGCGAGAAGGAGAAAATACAATTGAAATCACGCTGACCGGCTCCCTGCGCAATCTGCTCGGCCCGCATCATCTTAAAAGCGGGGAAAGCGACAGCGTATCCCCCGGCAGCTTTTACCGCCGCTCCGTCATTTGGAGAAGCGAGGATAACCCGGATTGGACGGACGGCTATTCCTTCGTGGCATTCGGAATATTTTTAGATTAGGAGAGGGTAACATGTTTTTTCAATTTTGCGGCACAGTGGTACAAAAATGCATCGCCCTGCTGATGACCCTGCTGATGAATTTCGGCACGGCGGTCTCCGCCGTCATCCAGCCCATTTCCCTGCCCGCTCTCGCACCGAGCGCATATACCTACACCGTGGGGAATTTAACCGTGCAGCTGGATCTGGAGGACGGCAGCTATGCGGTCGCCCACAAGGGAATCACCATCTTCCGCAAGGCTTATGCCGCCGTGATGTTGGAGCGGTTACTTTCCAGCAGCGATTATCAAACGCATTCAGTCAACACGGCGCCCTTGCACGACGCAGCCGGAAACGGGCTGAAAATTACCGTGCTCCACACCGGCCCTGCCCTGCCTAGCCTGCGGCAGGAGTTTCTGCTCTATGAGGGGCGGGATTACCTGCTCACCCAGGCCACCCTGTGCGCAGCGGAAGGGGAAACGGTGGAAACCAACTATATCGCCCCGCTCTCCATTTCGCAAAAGGGCAATGTGCAGGCCGCTTCCCCGCGCTGGTCGCGTTTTCTGGAGGTGCCGCTTGATAACGACGCATGGGTGACCTTTGAAACCAAGAGCCTGTTTCAAAAAGGCCAAAGCCACGAAGCCGCAGCCTTTTTTGAGCCGGATGACGGAGCAGGCCTGATTCTCGGCTCCGTCACGCACGACACCTGGAAAACCGGCGTCGCCTTTGAAGGCTCCCTGGGGAACATCCGGTCGCTTACCGCATACAGCGGGGCAAACACAGCGCTCACCCGCGACCAATCCTCCCATGGGGCGGTCAGCGGGAGGGAGGTATCCTCCGCCCTGCTTTTCATCGGCGTATTCGACCATTGGAAAACCGGCATGAATACCTTTGCGCAGGCCAACACAGAGGTAACGCCGAAAAAAGAAAGCCATTTAAACAGCATTCCGATCGGCTGGAACAGCTGGGGTTCCGTCCAAACAGATCTGACGCTTCAAACGGCAACCGGAATCTCCGATTATATCCACGACTATCTCCAGCCCTCCTGGCAAACGGAGGGGGCGACGATTTTCGTCAACCTCGACTCGTATTGGGATAACTTGACGGACGACGAACTGAAAGCCTTTGTGGCGCATTGCCGGGAAAACGGGCAGGAGGCCGGGATCTATTGGGCGCCTTTTGTCTCCTGGCTCAGCGCGGACGCCCTGGGCAGCACCTATGTGGAGGGGGCGCAAACGCCCGTGCGATACAAAGACGTGATCCTCAAAAAAGCGGACGGCACGCCCTATGGAAACGATATTGACGGCTGCTTCCCGCTGGATATCACCCATCCAGCCGTGCGTGCGCGGATGAAATGGATGATCGGTCGCTTTCTGGAGGCAGGGTTCACCTACATCAAATTTGACTTTATGGGCCACGGTTCGCTGGAGGGGCAGCACTACGATCCGGCTGTGCAGACGGGCATGCAGGCCTATAACCAGGGCATGGCATACCTCAATGAGCTCATCGGTGATCGCATGTTTATCAACCTTTCGATTGCGCCGATCTTCCCCTATCAATATGCCCATGGGCGGCGCATCGCGTGCGACGCCTTCTATGCAATCAAGGATACGAAATACACCCTCAACGCCCTGACCTATGGATTTTGGGAACAGGAGCTCTATGCCTACCCCGACCCGGATCATCTCGTCATTTGGGGCAAGGATGGAAAGGCCGGCGAAAAGGAAGCGCGCAGCCGCCTGACGCTGGGCGCCATCGCAGGCACAAGCTTCCTGACAGGCGACAACTTTATCGCCCCTGCCGGAAATGCCGGCCAGGCAAACGAGCGCTTTCTCACCCTGCTGACCAATGCGGATATCCTGCGGGTGGCAAAATTCGGCCAGGCATTCACGCCCGTGATTGAAAAGCACTGCCCGCACAGCGCCAACGTATACCGGTTGGAACGGGATGGGAAGCTGTATCTTGCCCTATTCAACTTCTCCCTCCTGCCACAGTATCAGGAGGTTCCGCTAAACGGTGCTTTCCATGGCAAGGAACTGTGGAGCGGCAAGGAGGCGAGCGGAGAAGGAACGCTCGGCGTATGGCTTGCGGGCCGGGATGCGGCGCTTTACGAAATTGAGCTTATTTGAGGAACGGATCATAAACCACGCCATTGCATCATCAATCAAGAGCTGCCGCAGGATGAAAATCATTCTGCGGCAGCTCTTTTCAAATTCAATGAAACGCACGCGGTCAATCCGTACGCCCACGCTCCATCGCCGTGGAATTCATCACAAACCGCAGCACATTTTTCGCACTGCGCTGCAATTCACCCAGCGTGATCCCCTCCGGTTTGCCATAGGTTTTTAACAGTGTGCCGTCGCTTTTCTGCCGTCTGATCCGCCTGCCGCCCGGCATAAATACATCCACCTGCGCGCGCACACGGTAGGCGTGATCCCGCAGGGCCGGGAATTCCGGGCTACTGGAGGATTGCATCCACCAATCCGTCATGACGCAGCCCTCATAACCCCATTCGCCGCGCAGAATCGCGGTGCAAAGCTCATATTGGTAATGGCACCACACGCCGTTTACCTTGTTGTAAGAGGTCATGATATTTTGAGGCTTTGCTTCCTTGACACAGATTTCAAACCCTTTGAGATAAATTTCCCGCAGGGCGCGTTCAGACAGGCGGGAATCGTTGGTATTACGGCAATACTCCTGATTATTGCAGGCAAAGTGCTTCGGGCAGGCGGATACGCCCGTCTTCTGGAGCCCCAGCACCGCTGCCGCAGCGATCTTCCCCGTTAAAAACGGATCCTCGGAATAATACTCAAAATTCCGGCCGCAGAGCGGATTGCGGTGGATATTCATCCCCGGCGCGAGCAGCACATCGCTGCCCTTTTCCCGCATCTCGCGGCCCTCCGCCTCATATACCTCCCGGATGAGCGCCTCATCAAACGTACAGGCGAGCAGCGTGCCGATCGGCAGCAGGGAGCAGCTGCTTTGCAGCCGGATTCCGGAGGGCCCATCCGTAGCCGTAACCGGCGCAATGCCTTTTTGACGCAGCGAGGGCAGCACGCCGCCATACACGCCCGCATTGCCCGGCGTGCCAAGCGGGCTGTTCATGATATAAGCGCCCCTTGAAATGGCTTCAAGCTCGGTCAGATCGAGCTGGGCGACAAATTCATCCAGCGTCACCTTGCCCGCCTTTACGTCGGCGAAGCGGTAGCCCTGATCCCCGGTCATGGGCACACCTTTGGGCAGCGATTGCAGGATTCTCTGCTTTAAATCCGCCGTGCGGGTATGTACCGGCTCCTTGACGGGCACACGGGCTCCATCCACCTCTTTGGCCGTAAGGATGGAAAAGGGCTCAACCGGAGCGGCCGCTTCCTCCAACTGCTCTAAAACCGCCGTTTCCTCCTGAGTGAATGCCCACACGCGCACGGCGTCGCGCACGTTGGCGCCAACGGCAAACCCATAAACGCCCTTTTCAATGACATAGGCGGAGCGATGGCCGGTTTTCCCGCCGCCGTCATAGGAGGACAGCCGTTCAAGGGGAACCAATATGGTCAGCTGCTGGCTTTCCCCCGGGGCGAGCCGCTTCGTCTTGGCAAAGCCCGCAAGAATCCGCGTGGGGTTGCCAAGGCTGCCGCACGGCTTTTCCACATACACCTGCACGGTTTCTTTCCCGCTGAAGCGATCCCCTGTGTTGGAAACGGTGCAGCAAAGCTCCACTCCCCTCTCCGTCTGCTCCGCACCGCCGAATGCGAGGTCAAAAGAGGTATAGCTCAGCCCGTAGCCGAATGGGAATAACACGGCTTCCTTCTGGAAGGTTTCAAACCACCGGTAGCCCACATAAAGATCCTCTTCATAGCAATTAAACGCTTTGTTGCCAAAGCTGCCGGAGGAAGGATAGTTCTCATAGGCACGCGCGACCGTATCCACCAGCTTTCCGCAGGGCACAGCCCTGCCGCAAAGCAAATCCGCGGCGGCGTTGCCGCTCTCCATGCCGCCCTGCCACACCAGCAGCACGGCGCTGATGCGGCTGCCATACTCCTCCAGCCAGGAAAAATCCATGATACTGCCGATATTGAGCAGCACCGCCGTTTTTTCAAACTGCGCCGTCACCGCGGTGAGCATGGCCCGCTCTTCATCCGTTAGATAAAAGCTGCCTTTTTCCAGCGCGTTTTCCCGATCCTCGCCGGAGGAACGGCCAATTACCACCACGGCGCTTTGGGAGTGCTCCGATGCCTGACGGACCAGCTCCTTGGAAAGCGGCATTTCCGGATAAAAGCGCGGCCAATGGCCCCAAACGCCATGATTGACCGGATGCGCGGCACACCATGCTTCATAGATGCGGGCAAGCTCCTCATTGAGCGCCAGCCCTTCACAGCGACGTATTCCCTCCAGCAAATTGACCACATAGGGCTTTTTCACATCGCCGCCGGAGCCATAGCCGGTGTAAAACCAGTCCCTCTGCACTCTTCCGAATACGGAAACCTTTTCCCCTTCGTTCAGCGGCAGCATGCCATCGTTTTTTAAAAGCACCGCACCCTCGGCCGCCGCGCGGCGCAGCAATTCCGGCATGCCGGGTGTAACGCCCGCCGCCTCCTGTACCTGCCCGCTCTCCACTTGGGACAGCCCGCCCTGCCCGAATAAAGCCTTCAGCTTAGCTCCTATCTTTTTCTTATCCGGCATTGATGCATACTCCCTTCCAAGATAGATCATACCGTTTTGTATTGTAGCACACTGTGTTTGGGAAAAAAAGACTCCTGCACCGTATCGATTGCGACACTTTTCATCAAATCCACTTTGCAAACCGCTCCAAAACGGATATAATAGCAATATCACCAGGCAAAATTTATCATTCGGAGGGATCAGTGATGCCATATATCGCAACGCAGGTGAGCATGCCGCTCGCCCCAGAACAGGAAAAAGTGCTCAAGGAGAGATTCGGCCAGGCGATCGAATTGCTCGGCAAATCAGAAAGCTGGCTTATGCTCTCTTTTGCCGACAATTGCCGCCTATGGTTCCAAGGGAACCAGGAGCAGCCCAGCGCCTTTGTATGCATCAAATTATTCGGAAAGGCCTCGCCGGCGGCATACGAAAAGATGACCGCTGCGGTCACTCAGATTCTTTCAGAGGAGCTTTCCCTTGCGCCTGACCGGATCTATGTGCAATATGAGGAAGTCAACCATTGGGGTTGGAATGGGAGCAATTTTTAACCGCAGAGCGGGAAAGAAGGACGCAGTGTGAAAGAAACTTTCACACTATTTGTGCTGATGCGAAGCGGCAGAATGGAGGTTTCTATGTCTCATACGGATCAATTGCTCGAAGCCATTTGCGATAAAATGGACCAATTAATTGAAAATCAAAAGAAGCTTGAGCGCCGCCTCGCTTCGCTGGAGCGCGCCAGCGGCCAGCAAATCAAAAAGGAAAAAAAGCTTTCGGTAAGCGTCCGAAAACCGGAAAAGGAATAAATCCAGCCGGATTGTCGGAGAATAAAAGGAACCGAATCGCTGAAAACCAGAGCCGGGCCTGCGCCGGCTTTTGCCCGGAGGGCCGCTTATGAAACAGACGCAAAAAAAACAGAAAAAAAGACACAACAAAAAATGGCCTTGGATTGCCGCCATTCTCGCACTGCTGGTGATCGCAGCAGTCATATTTGTGGGCGCGCGTCTTGCGGCTGAAAAAGAGCAAAGCGCCTGCGTTTATCTGCGGGAAGGCAGCCTTTATTTGCAGCGGTCGCCCGGGGACGATCCCATCCGGGTGGCAAACGCATTTGATGAGAGCGGCGGCGCGTATGTCAGTCAAACCATGGCTGGAGATTTTTTGCTCTATCCCCTAAACATATACAAAGCAGCGGATGGAGCTATCAGCAGCTATGACCTTTACGGTGCGCCTACGCGCGGCCGTGGGGCTGGCAAGGGCTTTTTGATCGCACAGGATGTTTTCGGCAAGCCGGAAGAGCTGGCGGAGGAAGCATCCATTTTCTACCTGCGGGCAAAAACAGACGGAGCGGGTACGCTTTGCGCATACCGCCTTTCCAAGCGTGAGGAATCCGTCATCGACACCAATGTGACCGCTTTTCAGCAAAGCAGCGGAAAAGACAGCCCGCTTTGCTATCTCCGCAAAGAAGGCGGCAGCCAAGTGCTCTATGCCTATAATGGAACCGCTAAAACAGAGCTGAGCCGGGATGTGACCGAATTCCACCTTTATCCGACACAGGCCTCCTGGGAGCTTTTTTATCTCAAGTCACAAGGTCAGGAGGGCGTTTTTTCACTTTATAAACAAACAAAAACCGCAAACGCCCAGCTGGTGGCAGAGGGCGTGGCCTCCGTTCGTTTCGATCAATATGCGCCGGGCGGCCCGCTCTATTACCTGTGCCCCAGTGCAGAACAGCTTTGCTGGACGGATCTGATCGAGGATGATAAAAAGGAGGCGGACGCGGCGTTACAGGAGCCAAAGCTCTCCGACTTTGTCGGCGGCGTGCTGGACTCTCTGCTGAATTTCAGCGAATATGGCTCCGGCGCTTACCACACAGCGCTTACAGAGTACAACGAAAAACTCAAGCGCGATAAAATCCGCGAAGAGCTCTCGGCGCTGGACGCAGAAGCTCTATTCGGCGGCGCGCGCTACGATTGCTACGCCTTCACCGGCACAAATTCCCTGCTGCTTGCGGAAGGCCTGCATTTAGACAGCCTCTATGCCGCCAGCGCCACTTCCCCCGCAATTGTTTCATACTCCTATTCTCTCAATCAAAAGAATCGTTTGCGGCTCTCCGCGCTGGATGACGAATGGATTGCACAGGCGCAGGAGGAGGGCTGGGAATCGCTGTTGACAAAGCTTGCCCAGCAGGCTCTGAGCCCCGCCCTTGCACTGACCACGGTAAACGAGGGAAAAACCGTATCCTCCGCGCTGGAGCAGGAGCCGCAGGAGGTTGCCTTTGCTTTTTCTGACGACGGCGCGCACCTTTATCTGCTCGAAGAGATGGAGCAGGGCGGCACGCTCACGCGCGCCACGGTTTCCACCACTGGTTTAACGGAAAAAACGAAGATCGACACCAATGTTTCACGTTATATCGTTTCCAAAGATACGGTTTATTATCTCAAGGGCAGCAACGTGCAATCCGGCACGCTGTATAAATTCACCTACAGTGAATCCGTGCTTATCGAAAACGACGTGCGTTCTTTAGAGCAATTACCTGATGGTAATTTGCTGTATTATCAAAAATCAGCCGATGGCAATACCGCCCTTTTCCTGCTTCGGGATGGGGAAGCGGTGCAGATAGGTGAGCATGTGTTATTCGGATCGGCCAAATACAGCTCGGCGGAAGGGCTGTTCTTCATCCGGAATCCAAAAGATGGCGCCGGGGAGCTGTGTTGGTACCGTGATAGTGGGAAAACAGAAAAACTGGATGAAAAGGTGCAGAAGGTGTTCTTTTAATCCATCAAACACATCAACTTCGGGGTGCCGCAACATGCAAAGCATGTTGCGGCACCCCGAATCATTTAAAACAGCCCAAGCCGGTCGCACAGCTCCCGCAGAGCCGCCTCACTTGCACCAAAGCTCTTCACATCCTCCCCCACGAGTGTTCTGGCATCTTCTAAGGGAAACGCTCTTGTAAGCTCGGTTTCCGCCCCATCCGGAGCAGCGCTCTGATACGTCCATCCCACTGTGCCACCGTTATCGATCAAGGCGAGAATCACCGCTGCATACGCGCGCATTTTCGCATCAAACGCCTCGCAGTCGGTGGACGCAATCGTATTTTTAAAATCCAATGTGATGCCATAAGGCTCGCTGGAAGTGGTCAGCCGGATGGAAAAGGGGCCGAGCACCATTCCAATCCGCAGTGAGCCGAGCAGCTCCATATCCTTGGGGGCGGCGCCGATATAGGCGACCCGCTTTTGAAAAAGATCGTGCACCAGCGCATCGGAGCCGAGATCTTCCAGCTTCTCCATCCCCTTGATTTGCCGCTGTGTTTGCGGGTCAGCAAGCTCCACCTGGCTATTCACATCCCAGATAGGCAATTGTGACCCTGGCTGCTCCTGATAACAAATCTGCTTGATACCGGTATCCTTTGTATGAACGATCCAACCGCTTTGCGCACTTTCCGATGCTGAAAAAAGCGGAAAGCTGGTTGTAGTCGCCGTGATATAGAGCGTCCCATCCATCTCATAGTGGCTGAGCTCCCGGATACCGGTTCCATCCGCCGTTTGAAGAATGAAGGCCAGATCACCGTTTTCCAATCTGGAAAGAGAGGAAACTGCCATCTCTCCGGCCGGGATCACCTTCATGCTGCATCCAAATGCAATCATCCCAACCAGTAAAGCGGCGATCAAAGCAATTGCGGCCCCAACGAAAAGTGTTTTTCGTTTGCTTCTCTTCCAACGCTTTGACAGCCCATCAAGCACCTCCTTCTCCTTGGCGTCATAAAAAAATTCCCGTTTCGATACCGCTTCATATTCCGCTTTACAGGCCCGGCAATTTTGCAGATGCTCCTCCACCAACGCCCGGCTGCCGGCGCTGCACACCTCATCGATATAGAGCGGAAGCAGATCCCGTATGATATCACATGTGATCCGATCCATTTTGCTTCACCTCAAATAAATCCAGTATTTTATGTTTGGCCCTAAAATAAGTCACCCGTGCCCAGCTTTCGGATTTGTCAAACAGCGCGGCGATCTCTGCAAAGGAGAGCTCCCCGAACACCCTCAGAGAAAACACTTCTTTATAGGGCTCCTCCAGCGTGTGCAGAAGCTGATGGAGCTGAAAAGCGTCCTCCTTGCTAAGCAGCCGGTCGAAAAGCTCCTCCGCAGGCAGGTTATCCGTGAGAGAAATTTCTTTCTTTTTTCTATGCAAGGAAAAAAGTGTGTTTTTGGCGATCTGGCAAAGCCATACGCTGATTTTGCAATCTCCTCGAAATCGGTCAAGCTGCTCCAAAGCTTTAAAAAAGGTTTCCTGCGTTACCTCCTCCGTAAGGTGCCGGTTCCCGCACAATGAAAAAACATAGGCGTATACCTGCCGAAAACAGGTTCGATATACCTCCTCAAAATCGACATCAGCCACTCTTTCACCTCCCTGTTAATAAGACGCGGAATTCTGCAATTCGTTACAAACTTTTAACGCTACTACACAAATAGACGGTATCAGGGCAGGAGCGATTGCCTGTTTTGAACAAAGATTTCACTTTTTAAATAAAAAATAGAAAAATCGCGCTTTCTTTTAAAACAGATTGACAATTCCCTTGATTTTGATTACTATAAATGTGAGAAAGTAACCGGATTTGAAAGGGGGATTCTGGAAGGCACATTGTTATCCAATCAATTGATCGCATATGGAAAGGAGCAAATAATATGATGAAACCAAAAGCCTCTCGGCTCACCGCACTGTTGTTATGCTTGATTTTACTCTTTACGCTTGGAGCCTGCAAGGGAAAAGCTGACGAGGAAAGCACCTCGCCGAGCGAAAATACCCCCGCGGCAAACTCAGAAGACGTTCTGCCCTCTGGCGATGGCAACGTGCCGCCGGAAACGGAGGATGGAACGGCGGGCGACAGCATTACGGAACCCACGCAGCCAGCAACCGACGTGGCTGGGCAAAAGGATCCTACTAACGCGGGAAAGGAGCCCGGCAAACCCACCACGCCCGTTACGCAGGCACAGCAGGAGAGCCAGCCCAAAACAGTGGCTGAGATCGTCGCCTATTATAACAAGGCTGCTAATAAGATCAAAACGGATAAACCGGGGTATAGCAAAAAGTATGCGATGCAGCAGTTCCCAGGCTCACAAGCTACTTTAGGTAAAGCCAATGTACCCAGTTGGTTAGTGAAACTGATTAGTAAAAGCGAAACCACAAGCGTCAAAAAAGGCAGCAGCAGTAAGGATATTTTCCCTGCCGCTGGTTTTGATTGGGCCAGCAAGCTCACTGCACCATATGTTCAAAGTGCGACATGCCAAAAAAGTGGGTCTTCTTATAAAATCAAAATTGTTTTAAAAGATGAAACCAATCCCCAAATAGGCAAGGGCGGCTATGGCACTTGTATGTCCGTCATTGATAAAGCTGGAGCGCAGGAAATGGTTCCACTCACCATTAAGTCAATCACCATGAAATATCATAACGGTTATATAACTGCTACAGTAGATATTAAAACAGGGCGCATCACAGCCGCTGAGCTTTCTGCATCCTGCAAAATGGAAAACATGGAAACAAGTCTCGGTACCATCAATGCAGATATTCAAAGTACTGAAACCTTCACAAACTTCCAATGGTAACCCATTACGCAAATTAATTTGATTCCTGTCAATGGGGCTGTTTTGAACAGCCCCATTGCTTATTTCGGGCAAAAATCATATTATATATGCAGGAAAGGATGGTCGATTTATATGAAACAAATCAAACTCGGCGGCGTTGGCCCCAGCGTATCCGAATTGGCGCTGGGCTGCATGCGGCTTTGCAACCTGGATACCAAGGCGGCGGAATCGCTGCTGCGCACCGCGATGGAGCAGGGCATCAACTTCTTTGACCACGCGGATATTTATGGAAAGGGCAGGTCGGAATCGCTGTTTGCCTCCGCCCTAGGCATGGCCCCTTCCCTGCGCGGCCAGATCGTGATTCAAACAAAGTGTGCCATCCATGATGGAATGTATGACTTTTCGAAAGAGCATATCCTCAAAAGCGTCGAGGGCAGCCTCAGGCGGCTGCAAACGGACTATATTGATATCCTGCTCCTGCACCGGCCGGATACGCTCATGGAGCCGGAAGAGGTGGCCGAAGCCTTTGCGGCGCTGCGGCAGAGCGGAAAAGTGCGCTACTTTGGGGTAAGCAATCAAAATGCTGCGCAGATGGCGCTGCTTCAGAGCGCGCTCGGCGAAAAGCTGCTGGTCAATCAGCTACAATTCGGCCTGGCGCACACGGGGATCATCGACGCGGGGTTCAATGTGAATATGAAAAATGAGGCCGGGCTCTTACGGGATGGCGGCATCCTCGAATATTGCCGTCTCAACGGGATTACCATCCAGGCATGGTCGCCGCTTCAATACAGCTTTTTCGGGGGCGTATTTCTCGATAATCCAGCTTATCCGGAGCTCAACAGCGCGTTGGAAGAGATTGCCCGAGAAAAACAAGCCTCTAAAAGCGCGGTCGCAATCAGTTGGATTCTGCGCCATCCGGCAAATATACAACCGATCCTCGGCACCACCAGCCGGGAGCATTTGCTTGAGATGTGCTGCGCATCGGACATCACACTGAGCCGTGCGGAATGGTATGGGCTCTACCGTACCGCGGGCAACCGGCTTCCTTGACCAATCCGCAAGCAAATTTTAGTTTTCCATGATTGAAGGGCCTCTAAAACGGGCAGCTGCACATTTGACTTTTCCTGGTGATTTCAAGTATAATAAACACTGTTTGTTGCTTGCTTTATGTGAAATATATATATCTATCTTGGAATGAGGGAAAATGGGAAAAGGAGATTCATCATGGAATTAAAATCGATTCTATCCGCTATTGACCACACAGCACTGGGTCAGACGGTTACCTGGCCGGAAATTAAGGCTCTGTGCGATGAAGGAATGCAATATGGGGCTGCCTCCGTATGTATCCCGCCCTGCTATGTGCGCCCAGCGGCGCAATATGTGGAAGGGAAGCTGAAAATATGCACGGTTGTCGGCTTTCCAAATGGCTATACAACATCGCAGACCAAATGCATTGAAACGACGGAGGCCGTTCGAAGCGGCGCTTCAGAAATCGATATGGTGATTAACCTCGGCCTGCTGCGGGAAGGCAGGGATGATGAGGTTTTATCAGAAATCCGTTCTGTCCGCGTTGCTTCTCGCGGTAAAATTCTGAAGGTGATTGTGGAAACCTGCCTGCTCACACAGGAAGAAAAAATCCGTATCTGTGAAATTGTATCCCGCTCCGGGGCTGATTTCATCAAAACCTCAACGGGATTTTCCAGCGGCGGCGCACGTGAAGCGGATATTCTCTTATTTAAAAAACATATCTCTCCCCATCTGAAGATCAAGGCTGCGGGCGGCATCCGCACACTGGAACAGGCGCAGCGCTTCCTGGAGCTCGGTGCTTCGCGCATTGGCTCGAGCGCGATCATCCCAGCGATTCACAGGCAGCTTAGCGGTAAACTGTAAGGAGGCATCCAACAATGTCCACCAGCCAAATTCCAACCCCGCACATTGAAGCGAAAGCAGGCGACTTTGCCAAAACGGTTTTGATGCCGGGCGATCCGCTCAGGGCACGGTTCATTGCGGAAACTTTTCTGGAAGATCCCGTGCTCGTGAATAACGTGCGCGGCATTCAGGGATATACCGGCGCTTATCAGGGAAAGCGCATTTCCGTGATGGCCAGTGGGATGGGAATGCCATCGATCGGCATTTATTCCTATGAGCTTTATCAGTTCTATGGCGTGGAATCCATCCTGCGCATTGGCTCCGCAGGAGCGATAAGCCCCTTGCTGCATGTGCGCGATATTGTGGCGGGGGTTGGCGCATGCACCAACTCTGATTTTGCGCGTCAATATGGACTGCCCGGCGCCTTTGCCCCCATAGCAGATTATGGGCTTCTCTGCACGGCGGACGGGATCGCCCGGGAACTGGGAATTGAGCTGAAAGTAGGCAACCTTTTTTCCTCCGACACGTTTTACGACGATGCAGCGAGCCTTGAAAAGTGGCGGAAGATGGGCGTGCTCGCCGTCGAGATGGAGGCGGCAGCCCTCTATATGACGGCCGCCCGCGCCGGGAAGAAGGCGCTTGCCCTCTGCACCATTTCCGACTGCCCGTTTACGGGGGAAGCCTGCACCGCGCAGGAACGGCAGACGAGTTTTACACAGATGATGGAGATTGCTTTGCAGACAGCGGCGAAAATCAGCGCGGAATAATGGCGTTCAGCAGTGCTTTGCAAATCAAATTACAAAATGATTCAAAATTTGGAACCGGTGCAGGGGTAAATCGCTCCTGCGCCGTTTTTTAAGGCGATTCCACGCTGGTATCCCAAAAAACATAAAAGAGCCGCCCTGTTTTCAGGGCGGCCAAGTTTTTTTAGTAAGTCACACGCAAGGTTTTAATCTCAAAGGGATGGAAGCACAGCGAAACATTCGCCAAATCCTCTAATCCCTCCTGCGGCTCCTCCAGCATGTTGCAGATAGAGACACTCTTTGCACCTTCAAAGAAATGCACGGGCGTATTCGTAAAGGCGCCTTCCGCCTCATAAAGCCGCACGATAAAGGCGCGCGCCTTATCCTCACAGGGCTTGACCGTTTCCACCAGAATATTGTCCGCTTCCGGCAGGGCAAGCGGCAGGGCGGTGAAAGCTTCGCCCGCCAAAACAGGAGGATCATTCAGTTGGTAAGCAGGCCTCACGACATTGTTCACATCAAAGGAGCCCTCATGCGGCAAAAAGGCATAGATGCAATCATGCACGCCGTGGTCGCCCTTGTAATCCGGGCGGCAGCCGCCTTTGTGGAGCGAGAGGCGCATCTGCCCGCCTTCTACGGAAATGCCATATTTGCAGTCGTTTAAGAGCGCCGCACCGTAGCGATTTTCCGAAAGATCCGTATATTTGTGATTGAGCACCTCAAATTTTGCCTGTTCCACCGTTGTGTTGCGCGTGGTTGGGCGCTTCACATTGCCGAACTGAACCTCGAAACGGGCATAATCCGTGAAAATAGAGGTATCAAAGGCGGTTTTCAGGAAGCGGTGGTCATCTTGCCAATCCATCCGCGTATCAAAGCGCACCTCCGCGCGATCCGCAAAAAAGATCATATCCTGCGTCAGCGTGGATTTCGGCGTTAGCCGGTAAACGCTGCGGATGATGTGGGCAACCGGGCCGGTGGATACCGTCTGTCGGGAGAGCAGCTCCGCGCAATCGCGGAATTTCAATTGGATATCCGCGTCAATATCCCAGTTATCCCAGGCGGAAGGCACATCCTCGGCCAGCAGGAAGGTGTTGAGCGCATACCCCTCCCCGCACAGCTCGCGGCCATTCCGCAGATCGATAAAAGAGGAAAGATAGCCCTTTTCATCAAAGGTTACTTTTGCATAGGGCGTTGTGAGCGTATTCCCTGACTCCACAAAGGGGGAATCCGCCTCCGGCTGTGCGCCATCCGGCACATAGCGGAGTGAAACGCCCGACATCGCCGGGAGATGCACCTCCGCGACAATCCGCTTCCGGTCGCCCCGCAGATCTGTATAGGCCTGCTGGCGATAGCCCCCGTCAATTCTGCTGCCCGGATGATCCTCCAGGAAAAGAGGCTCCTCACGGTCGAAAGAGAGGGTGTTCACGAGCGTGAACTGATCCGCATCCCCGCAAAATCCGATCACTGCCTCAATTTGATCCTGCGCCTGCTTGAGGAGTGCATCCGTTTCAGCAAGGCTCTCTTCATGTGCGCGCGGGATGCAGGTGCCCGGCAGGATATCATGAAACTGGTTGACGAGCAGTGTTTCCATCAATGGTGCAATGGGCGCTCCGCTCGCTTCCCTGCCCTCGCACACCGCCCGCTGAACGGTCAGGGCCTCCAGATCATGCAATTTTATTTCCGCCTTGCGATTATTTTGCTTGATGCGGTGCTGATTGGTCAGCGTACCGCGGTGCAGCTCCAGGTAGAGCTCGCCGCTATAGGTTGCCGGAGTACGGGCGGATTGCTCCAGCTTCTGCATAAAATCCTCCACCCGCACATGCTCCGCGCGCGGGCAGCCATCCGTATCGCGGCAGCGGCGGGCAGCCTCGATCATTTCAAACTGCGGGCCGCCGCCTCCGTCGCCAAAGCCGTAGGAGAGCAACCGCATATTGGAAACATGCTTCTGGCGCACCACGTCGCCCTCTTCGCTCTCCACCGTATGCTGATAGATGCCCTCCGCATCCGGCCAGATATGAGTTTTGTTGAAGTGAGTAAACACCTTTGTGCCGTCAATCCCCTGCCAATAAAATGTATCGTATGGGAAGGCGTTGGTATCGTTCCACTGGATTTTGGTAGTGAGAAAATAATCCACGCCGCAGCCCTTCATAATTTGCGGAATGGCCGCGCTGTAGCCAAAGGTATCCGGCAGCCAAAAACAATTGGAGGTATAGCCGAAATACCGGCGCGTAAACCGCTGCCCCCACAAAAACTGCCGGATCATCGATTCACCAGAGGTGATGTTGCAGTCGCATTCCACCCAAACGCCACCGTTTGGCTCATATCGGCCCTCCCGCACGCGCGCCTGCATCCGTTCAAACAAAGCAGGGTAATTCCGGCGGATCATCTCGCTGTGATAGGCGGAGCTTTGAATAAAGGTGTATTCCGGATACTGCTCCATCAGGCTTATTTGGTTGGAATAGGTACGGGCGCATTTCTTCACCGTTTCGCCGATGTGCCACAGCCAGGCCGTATCCATATGCGAATGGCCGATCAAGCCTGCAAAGGGCGCGCTCTGCGCGTTTTGAACCGCCAACGCCTCCTGCAAATAAGGCTGCACCGCATGCAGCGAAGAAAGAAACGCTTCCCGCCCGGCCGCATCTGGATCATAATAGACGGCCTCGTGCACATGCGTCAATGCATCAATCAAATCGCCGCGGCGAAAGCTTGACTCGGGCAGGGCGCGGGCCAATTGGAGAACGGTATGTAAATCCATGGCAAAGCCGATGACCGCCTCATTCTTAACGCAGATCTCCGCCCCGCGATAGGTATACTGATAGCTTGGCCTCTCCTGTTCCTCAAACGGAGCGGTTCCCATCACATAGTGCCCGGCATACGATTCCAAAGCGAGGGAAACGCTTTCCCCCGCCTTCGCCTTCTTCCGGATCAAATCGCAATAATGGTTGCCATGGTCATTGACCAGGATTTTATTGCAGAAGGTGCCAAAGGGTACGCCGTTTACCCAGAGGAGCGCTTCATACCCCACGCAGTGCGGGCGCAGGAACAAATCCCGCCCGGCAAGGGCATCCGGCACGGTGAATTCCCCTTTGAACCAACAATAGGAGCCCTCCCCGCCCCACTGCCAGCCTTTTTCAACCGGCTGGAACAGGCTGGCCTCCGGGATCGCATGGTGGCTGCCGTCGGCGGGATAGGCGCGCATGGAGACCTCCCCGACCTGTTCAAAATAATAGCGCTCCAAGGTGTGTTCAAAGCGCTCCAGCTTTGCGAGCATCCGGTCGATCTGCCGCTGATTGAGCATTTTTATGATCCTCTCCCTTTCTGTGAGGCGCAATGTTTTGTGGTTCTGCAAAGCAGAATTCCGGCTTGCATCCCTGATATGGCCGGAAGATAAAACTTGCCAGGCTGAAAGAGTTACCTTTCAACTTTACCTCTTCCCAATTGATCTGAAAATGAACGCAAACGTTTCCATACGATCTTCTAAAATTATACTGATATTTTCAATTTTGTATAGGGGTTTTGAAAAAATAGGCACAGGCAATTCAGATGGTGAAACTCGGAATCCCGTTTGCAGATATCACAAAAATCCGGCAGGCAGGGAACTCCCCCCACCTGCCGGAATCTTCGGTTTGATTTTGCATAGGAAATGCTGTTTATTTATGCCTGCGGCTGGCGCGCGCCAGCTCTTTATCCGCCTTCTTCTGCGCCACACGGGCCGCGTCATCCGCATCTTCCTTCGCGCGCTGCGCGTCGGCGCGTGCCTTTGCTTCCTCATACATTGCGGCAATCTCGTCGTAATGCTTATAATTCTCTTCTTGAATCAGTAGCTTCTTCGCCTCCAGCCACGGCTTGGCGGCACGGTGATACAGGGAGTTGGCATTGGTCGCTTCCTTAATCTTCGTGCGCACTTTTGCGCGCTCCACCTTAACACGCTGCACCTCCTGCTTCGCCTGCTGGAGCGCGGAGCGGTCTTTTTGATCCTTCGCCGCAAACTGCTTGCGGAACGCTTCCTCCAAGGCGAGCTCCAAACGGTCCTCTTCTGCAAAAAGCTGATCGAAAACAGTGATATCGAATTCCTCTACCCCATCGGGATAGTGCTTGAGGATCATCCGCTTGGAATAAAGCCTCTCGCGGGCCTCTTTGATTGCGGCCTTGCGATAGAGCTTTTCTTCCTCTGTACCCTTCGGGAGCGCTTTTGCCCTTGCAAGCACATCCGGCTCCACGTTGACGAGGTTTGAGAGGCCAGCCTCATAAATTTCTTTTGCTACCTTGACCTGCTCCTGCACCTCCAGCGTGCTGAATTTATTCATTTCATCGATTACAAACCTGGAAATCTCAATCATGCGGTTATGTTCGATCGCATTTTTATACGCCTTTTTCGCCGCCTTGATATCTGGACGGCTGCCGGATTTTTTCGCTTCACGGATTCCGTCTTTGGTTTCGGGCAGCGGCTGCTCCGCCACATAATAGCGCGCTTCATTGACCAGATCGATAGTTTCTACCAGACCGCTGTCCGACAGGGCGTTATTGCCGTAATCCTCAAACAGGGCGCGCACCTTCAGCACATTCACCATGCCACGCTGCTTGGTCTCCGTTAAATCATAGAAGAAATAGGGCACCACATTCATAATCGCGCCGAAAACGCCCAGGCCGATGAGCACCGCAAAGGCATTCACGAAAACATTGCGGTTGTACAGCACATCGTAAGCGTTGGTGTAACCCATGCTCACCGCGTTCTCCGTGGTGATGCCGAGCGCTTCATACACGGCGGGCAGCACGCCGCTCGTCGCCATGGTAATTGCGCTGCCGATCAATCCAACAGCGGCAAACATGCCGTCAATCCGCTCGCCCGTGGTATACTGCTGATAATCTCGGATATCGCCTTGGATGCTGGGATTGAGGACATTGGCAAAGGAGTTTGCCAATCCGTTCATCCACATGCAGATCATAACAAGCCAGATGCCCAGCCCTGGATCAACGTTTACCACGATCGGATAGATCATCGCAATAAAGATGATATTCAAGATATTGGTAAACACCAGCACGCGCTTTTTGCCGAATTTCCGAATCGCCCACGGCGCCATCAGCATGCCCCACAGGGCGGAGTTGCCATACAGTGTTGTAATCAAGGCGTATTGCCCTTCCGTGCAGGCATGCTGATACTGATAAAGCCATTGCAGGATCGTGCCATAGGAATTTTCCAGGAAGCCCAGCCACCCGGCAAGGGAGATAATCCAGAAATATTTATTCTTCGCCACGGCACGCAAGGCGTCCATAAACTTGATTTGAACGACATGCGTTTTGGCCTGAATGATTTTTTCCTGCGTGTTGGCATAAACCAGAATCACCAGCAGGATGCCGATGATCAACATCGGCGGATAAGCGAAGCGGTAGAGCTTCATATTGGTCATATCACCGTTTGTCAAAAACTTTGCCGCTAAGGGCATGACAATGCCGGTAATCGAGGGCGCAATCGAATAAATAACAGCCTTAATGGCAGAAACATCGGTGCGCTCCTGCGTGTTGGGAGAAAGCACATAGATTAGATTCTCATAGGAATCATAGAAAAAGCTGAAGAAGAACTGAAAGCCAATGTTGAAGAGCAGTACCGTCAGCATCCGCATGGACATGGACATCGATTCATACGGCATCCACACAAACCCAATTGCCAAAAGGATGGAAGGCACGCCCATAATCAAAAGATAGGGGCGGTACTTTCCCTTTCTGCTGCGCGCATTATCGATGATGTTGGCGCGCAGGGCTGTCAGCGGAAAGCTGCTTGCGATGGAAATGAGATACAGGAGATAAATCTTGGTCGGCTCGATACCAATCGCATTGCCGATGATAAAATTACCGACAGATAGCTGAAGCGCCCAGATGATCGTGATGATGAAGTAGGCACCGATACCACCCACACTGTATGCGGCAATTTCTTTAAACGGCATGTATTTGCCGGCAGGCGGGTGTTTCCAGTAGGTTTTTGCATCTGACCAAAGCGATTCAGCGGTTTGTTTAAGCTGCATTTTTTAACCTCCAAACAGCGCAAACTATTATAAAATTTCACTAAATTATAACATAACGCAGTTTTTATAAAAATGCAAGAGATTTTTTGGTGGAGAAATTAATAAACGGTTTCATCTCTATAAAAAGTTGTAAAATGCAACCTACAGGAATCCCATAGGTTGCAGCGCGTTTCCTAATGATCCGAAATGAAGCGAGTCACAAAGCACAATCAATCACGATCTTCTGGTTTCGCCTCCCATTCTAGAATCATACCAGTCGTGGCATCAATTTCAAAGTCGTATTCTGTGCCGCTTTTGCGCACCTCGCCCTCATAAAGAAGCCTGCCGTTTACCGCATCCATATTATTGCTTTGTTCTCTCCTATACCTTTTCCGCCGGTTATGCCAGGTTGAGCCGCCGGCTTAGCAGCCAACGCGTGACAAAGTAATAAATTACATTCAAAAGAAGCATCCGCCCTGCGCTGATACCGAGCATGCTGTAAAAAAATACGGCGGGCGATTGCTCTGCCAGCGAGTGAAGGCCATAAAGATTGATATTCGAAACGTGGAGGAATAACACCGCCGCAATCATGCCGCACATCATCACGAACTGCAAAACCGTGTTGAGAATCAGATACGCCGCCGCGCTTGCCAGCAGCCGGTTCTGCGGCCACTGCCCGCCGATGGCCATGCAGAGATAGAAATGCAGGTAGGTGTTGGAAAATGCCAGCAGCATAAAAAGCGCCAGAAGCAGCACGGCCAGCCATACGCTCACGCCGGTTTCGCTGCGGAAGCTTGCCAGAATGGCAGGGACATTCGCAAGCGCCGGGAGATTCCATGCGAACAGAACGCCGCCCAGGATCACAACAACGATGCCCGCGAGCGACCAGGCCAGGCTTACCAACAGCTTTGAGAGAATCTGCTGCCCCGGCGTGGCCGGAAGTGTAAACATGAGGTACCCTTCATCGCCCAGCAGGTTTTTATAAAACCGCTGAATGGCCACAATCACGATGACGGCCAACAGGGCAATCAGTGCAAGCGCCGCCAAAACGGCAAACAGGGCGAAAAGCACTGTCACCAGCGGGTGGGAATCGTTGTTCCCCATGAGCCATTTTACCAACAGAAAGATAACCTGGAACCCACCTAACAGGGCGAGCACCGCCGTCAGCAGCGGCAAAAAGAGCTTTGCCGTCGCTTTGAATTCATGCTTCATTAGTTTTCCCAGCATCTGAATACCTCCCTGAATATTGCGTCAATGCTCTTGCCGTTTTCTTCCCGGATTGCGTCCACGCTGCCAGCAAGCACCATGCGCCCTCCCCCGATCATCACCACATCGTCAAACACCGCTTCGATATCGTGAATCAGGTGCGTGGATAAAATCAGTGTTGCGTCCTCGTTATAATTGCGAATGATTGTATGGAGGATATGGTCGCGCCGCCAAAACGGCAAACAGGGCGAAAAGCACTGTCACCAGCGGGTGGGAATC